>Ga0123355_10000148_pt1 | contig 83957 bp, 73 predicted proteins | sample TergutEmb28metaG_3_FD_89872 | JGI IMG/M metagenome (GOLD analysis project Ga0123355, IMG submission 89872) | Embiratermes neotenicus P1 segment gut microbial communities from Petit-Saut dam, French Guiana - Emb289 P1 | ecosystem: Host-associated > Arthropoda: Insects > Digestive system > Gut ... | reverse complement strand
TATAGTGAATCAATTTGATTTGCGTCCCGTCGGCGTCAAGTGCATTGTGGTGAGCGACCGGTTGTTTTCGGGTGTTTTTCCCGAAAACGACAACGAGCGAACCGCTTACGATAGCGAACGCCGTTGAGAACCGAGAGGGCGAGGCGGGAAACGCGGGTTTCTGCGCGTTTTCCGACGAAGCCTGAGCGGGCTTCTCAAGTGCGTTCGCGACGATGCATAGCCGACGGGACGCTTCTTAATTTGATTCACTATATCATATGCGCCGCAAAATGTTTTGTGAAACAAGCACCCCTTAAAAAACAAAAAACCGCGCAAATGCGCGGTTTTTGATTGTTTTTGCCCCGCTTTTGAAGCGAAGCCTCGGAGATTACTTTTTCAAAGCTGCATTCATCGTGCTTATGCACTTGTTCAAAGCCTCGGTTTGCCTGTTCAGCTCTTCGCGCTTAATGTTATAAACGGCTTGGGTAATTTTTTTTGCCATATAGTCGGCGGCGAGAGCTGTTCCTATTTTTGTAAGTTCAAACTGCCACAATTGGCAGTATTTCATGGCAGCTTCGCGGCCTTTTTTTGCTTCCGCGTTATATCCTGCAATCGAGCGTGTCATTGTAAGGAAACCCTCCTTTTACTCTATTCTGTCGCGCCAACCGTCGGGGTCGTATATTGCCCAGAAAGCGGGTTTCGCACGGTAAAACCTGTCAAAATGAGTCGCGCCGCGGTCGCCGCGCCAACTTGATGCGTCTTCACGCCCCCAAATTGTTACGCGGTCGATATAGTCGGAAAATTCGCGATACCATTGGAAAAGTTGCGCAAACATTTCAGCTTGACGTTCTTCGTTGCGTGCGCCCATTACAAAGTCGGCTTCCATACGTCCGCCGAAGTGAATATCAAGCTCGGTAACATGAACACGCGCACCGGTTTCAATGAAGCGTTCGATTGCAAGGCGAATATGTTCCATGTTCGTGCCGGAATTATAATGCCCCTGCATTCCGATTACTTCAATAAGAAGCCGCCCGTAATCGCGATGATTCGGATTGCCGTACGCCGGATTGTTTACGCTGTCGTTATGCCAACGCTCGTTTAATTCTTCGGTCATATTTGCCATTGCGTTGCGCTTATGGGGAGATTCCTCGTTGAAATCGTTATAAATAAGCAGCGCGTTCGGAGCATAAGTGCGGGCGAAAACAAACGCATAATAAATGTAGTCATATGCGCGTTCGCCGGCTTCGAAATCCGCGCCGTTTGCGAATGCATGATACCACGGCACATAGTTCCGCAAAGCGCGTTGCCACGTACCCACATCGTAAACAGGGCTGCCTTCGGGGCTGTCTTGGGGACGATTCGCGCCGCCGCCGTTCGTAAACACCTCGTTAGTTACGTCCCATGCGTCGATACGGTCGCCGAAATATCCAGCGTATTGCTCAATAAACCAACGCATATTCTCTTTGGCTTCCTCGCGAGTAAGATAATCGCGGGTTTCCGGATGAAGATACAACCACGGCGCAGACTGCGAATGCCATACAAGCGTATGCCCAACCATGTATAAATCATTCTGCTGCGCAAAATCAACAATCGTCCGCGCGTGAACCAAGTTTAAGTTCGCCGGGCGGGTGCGCTGATTTCCGCCGCCGGAAATCGCGTCAACCTTCATCGCGTTTTCCGCCGTAACCGCATGATACTGATGCAAAAACATTTCGATTACGCCGCGCGTATTGTCGCGAAGCTGATGCGGCTCAATTATATTGCCCAAAATGAAATAATCCTGCCAACGCTCGGCAAGCGACGGCAACGCCATATCCCACTCGGGAACAGGCATACGCTGAACATCCGGAGATGCAACGCTCGTCATAATAATCGCTTGCCCGGAATCCGTCCAAGCCCCGACAGAACCGTCCTCGAAGTTGAACATGGCAATCTGCTCGCCGCCTTCGCGGGTTACGATGAAATTATCAATGTAAAAAAGCGCGTTTGCGTTGGGGTTAGGCCCCGACGTATTTTTTACAATTTGCAGATTCGCGGGCAGAGTCGTAACGCCGCTCAAATCCAAAATGCCGCTGTATGTGTGCCATTCCATTTCGTCGTCGGCCGTAAATATTCGCGTAGGAACTACATGACGCCAAAGCGGCCCGCTTGTTTGCACAAGAATCCCGACATCAACATCGCCCTCCGTAAGGGGCGTGAATATGTCGAACGTAATTTCGTAAATGCCGTCCGGCTGCATCCCGATTTGCTCAATGGGAATTTGCGCGCCGTCCCACTGCACGCTGCCGATTGTTTCAACACGCAATGATGTACTTCCCTCACTCGGGGTGAAAATTGTTGTGGGGCAAGGGGTCGGTTCGGGCGTAGCGTCGGGCGTGGGGCGCGGCGACGGGCCGGGAAGTTCATACGACCGAGGTTCGTCTTCATTTGCAACATAGCCGTTTTCGTAGCCGCTGTCACAAGAACACGCCGCAAAAACAAATAAACTCAAAACTACCGTACATACGACAATAATTTTTCTAAGCATTTCGCATCCTCCGGAAATTATTTTTTCAAATTATACACCATGCCGGAATTTTTGTCGCGTTTTTTTAATAATGATGTACAAGACGCTTTTCGCTTTTAATTCGCGGTGCGGTAGGGAATGAACGCGCGATTTTTATAAAATTTTTGTCGAGATTTTTTTCAAAAAGTTCGTGGGGGCTTGGGGGCGAAGCCCCGATATAAAGGAGGAAAATAACCGTGCGCGAATTTATGGTTCTTATGGGCGAACTTATTTTCATAGCCGCGCTTCAGTTCGTGGTGATTGAAATTTTGGACGAAAGCGGGCAAAAACGGTATATTAAAATTGTAAATATCGCTTGCGTTGTAATTGGCTATTTCCTATTATTGAGATACGTGTATAATAATTTCGGAGAGATTACATCACTGGTGAATATGTATTTTTAAAGGAGAATGCGAAATGTACGACTTTGAAATGCGCGTGTCGCTGAATTTTACCAAATCTTTAGCGGAAGTTTTGGCAAAACATACGGGCTTGGCTCAAAACGAGCTTGAAATTGCAATTGAAACGCCGCCGGATTCAAAACTGGGGCACTTTGCGTTTCCGTGCTTCGGGCTTGCCAAAGAAATGAAAAAATCTCCGACGGCAATTTCGGCGGAACTTGCCGAAAAAATTGAGTCGGAGCGTCCGGGTTGGCTTGCGCAGGCGGTTTCTACGGGCGCATATGTAAACTTTTTCTTGAATCGCACGGCGTTTGCCGGAAATGTTTTGTTCGACGTCCTTGAAGCCGGCGAAGGCTACGGCGCAGACGGCGAAGGACTCGGACAGGCTGTAATCGTCGAATATTCGTCGCCGAATATCGCAAAACATTTTCATGTTGGGCATTTGGGAACAACGATTATCGGCAAAGTCATTGATAACGTGTATCGCTTTTTGGGCTACGATGTCACGAGCATAAATCACCTCGGCGACTGGGGAACGCAGTTCGGCAAGCTGATTACTGCGTACAAAAAATGGGGCAGCCGCGAGGAAATCGAACAAACGGAAATCGCCGGGCTTGTTAAATTGTATGTAAAATTCCACGAAGAAGCCGACAAAGATGCGTCGCTCAACGACGAAGCTCGCGCATGGGTTGTAAAAATGCAGGACGGCGACAAAGAAAGTTTGGAAATTTGGCAATGGTTCTGCGAATTAAGCATGAAGGAATTTAATCGCATCTACGACCGCTTGGACATCGTATTTGATTCGATTCGCGGCGAAAGTTTTTATAACGGGCAAATGGAAGCCGTGGCGGAAATGCTTGAGAAAAAAGGGCTTCTCAAAGAAAGCGAAGGCGCGAAAATCGTTGACCTCGAAGAGTGGAATATGCCGCCAAGCCTGATTTTGCGTTCCGACGGCGGCACGCTTTATACAACCCGCGACATCGCCGCCGCAATTTATCGCTATGAAACGTATGAGTTCAATAAATGTCTGTACGTCACGGGCAACGAGCAGAGCCTGCATTTTGCCCAGTGGATGAAGGTTGTTGAGCTTATGGGCTATCCGTGGGCGAAAAATATTGAGCATATCCCCTACGGGATGTATCTTTTCGAGAGCGGAAAAATGTCAACACGCCGCGGCGATGTAATCAAAGTTGAAGATTTGCTCAACGAAGCCGCCGCGAAAACTTTGGCAATTATCAACGAGAAAAACCCCGCGCTTGAAAACAAGGAGCGCGTTGCCGAGCAAATCGGCGTCGGGGCGTTAAAGTTCGGCAAGCTGTACAATTCGCGCATCAAAGACACCGTTTTCGACTGGGACAGAATGCTTAATTTCGAGGGCGAAACCGGCCCGTATGTACAATATACTCACGCACGTGCGTGCAGTGTGTTGCGCAAATCCCTTTCCGACGACAGCAACATGGATTTTGCCGCATTGGGACTCGCGCTTATTTCCGGCGCAACATTCGACTCGTCGCTCCTCGCCGACGACGAAGCATTTGACGTACTGCGAATTTTGCACGACTTCCCCGCAAAAGTCCTTGATTGCGCCGAAAAATACGAACCCTTCATTATAGCCCGTCACGTTGTTGCGTTGGCGCAAGCATACAATACGTTCTACACCAAGCATCAAATCCTCGTTGACGACGAACCCACGCGCCGCGCTCGCCTTGCTCTCACCGCCGGCGTTCGCCAAGTAATTAAAACCGGACTCGGGCTTTTGGGAATTTCCGCGCCGGTTGTAATGTAAAACCGTCTTAACAAGCGGGTTCGAAGGTTTTTGTATATTTTGAAAATTTTTCTTGACAAACCACGTCGGCAAGGTGTAATATACCCCTCGCGGGCGAAAGCAAGCGAAACACGGCCCAGTAGCTCAGTTGGTTAGAGCGCCGGCCTGTCACGCCGGAGGTCGAGGGTTCGAGTCCCTTCTGGGTCGCTACAAAAAAAGGCTGTTACTTGTGTAACAGTTTTTTTTATAACCTGTCTTCAAATTCAAGGCGGGTTTCAGAATCGCGTCGGCTTCAAGGCTTGCGCACTGAATGGGGTGGAGATATTGAAAAAGGTTTTCATGTTCACGGGGGTAACTTTCGGAATCTTAATTGTTGCGGCTGCGGCGATTTTGTCGGGGCTTTTCATTTCTGCCGGCGACGTGATTTTTCCGAACGTTTCGGTGCAAAGCGTAAACCTCTCCGGAATGACACCTGAAGAGGCCGTCGAACGGCTTACTCGCATGGGGTTTGAAAATAATGCGGAAACTGTTTCGGTAACGGTTAATTTTCCCGACGGCAGCGGATTTTCCCTTTCCGGCAACGATGCGGGCTTGTCACTGTGTGCGGAAGAGGCTGTTTTGGCGGCATTTCGGCACGGCAGATACGGTTCGTTTTTCGAGCGGGCCGGCATATATGCAACATCTCTGATGACGCCGACAAATATAATCGTCACCCCGGTACTTGACGAAAATTTTATTCGCAACGAAGTCGCAATACATACACAAAATTTTAACTCCGCACTTGTGGAAAATACGTCCTACAGCCTCGACGAATACAGCCTCACGATAATCCGGTGTTCGGGCTTCGAGCCGGCAAGCGAAGATTCTGTTTTTTCTTTGGTGGCGGAAACATTCCGGTCGGCGTTGGAAGAAAACGCACACTTAGTCGCGTACTACACCCCCCCTCGCACAGAACCTGTCGCGATTAACTTGGACGCGATTTATTACAACATTCGAACCGAGCCGGTGTCTGCATTTTTTGACCCGGAAACGTTCGTTACAGAGGAAGATGTCCTTGGCGTCGGGTTTGATTTGGCGTCGGCTATGACCCTGCTTTCAAATTCGGAACCCGGCGAGCAAATTGTAATTCCGCTGATATTCACTGAGCCGGATGTCACTGCGGAATATTTGCGCGAACGGCTTTTTCGCGACGAACTTGCCGTAAGAACGACCAATGTGTCGGGTACTGCGGCAAGATTTCACAACGTAACACTTGCTGCGTCCTTTATCGACGGAATGATTCTTTATCCCGGCGATATTTTTTCATTTAATCAAACCGTGCCGCGCCGCACGGCGGCAATCGGCTTCCGACCGGCGGGAGGCTTCCGCGACGGACAATTGGTCGATATGATTGGCGGCGGAATTTGCCAAGTGTCGTCGTCGCTGTATGACAATTTGCTTCATGCGCACATCGAAGTGCTTGCCCGCCGCGCGCACTCTCTTCCGATTGCGTATCTTCCTCTCGGGCATGACGCCGCAATTTATTACGGTGTGTTGGATTTGCGTTTCAGAAATAACACGGACTACCCGATACGAATTGAAATCGAATTTGACGAACGCAACATGACTACCAGGCTTATCGGTACGCGCACAAATGATTATGTAACGCGAATTGAGTCGCGTTCATCTGCCGTTCCTTTTCAAACAATTTATCGCGAATCCGCGAATTGGCAATACGAAGGACAAATCTATTTTCGCGGAGCAAACGGTGCGGTTGCATACACAACTCGAATTGTTTACAACGCCGACGGCGAAGAAATAAGCCGAACACATATCGCACGGGACGTATATCGTGCGCAAAATCGCATTGTGCTGATTCCGCCGCCGGGAGCGGCGGCGATGATAAATATTCAGGACCTCGGGGACGTTGCCCCCGAACCCCCACCCGCTTTTTAAAAAAAGCGGGGCAAAAACTTTATTAAAAATCGCGCGTTCGCGCGATTTTTGTGTTTTTATCGAACTTTTTTCAAAAAGTTCGTGGGGGTTAGGGGGCAAAGCCCCCTAATATTTATAATAAATCAGAGCTTTAATCCGGCAAACGGGCTGTCCTTAGGGTCAGCCTTTTTCTTTTTGGAATCGCTCAAATATGCCTCAACTTCGCGTTTGGACATTTGATTGCGCTCTTCTTTTTTGCGTTTTTCGAAATTTTCGTATTTTTCTTTGTGACCGCAGGCGCAAACAACTTGTCGCTTCTCCCCTGCCCCGACGATTTTCATATATTTTCGACAGTTCGGGCATTGTGAACGGATTTCCTGCGAAAGATTTATGCGCGAGTTGCATTCGCGGTCTTGGCAGACGAGCATTTCGCCCTTTTTGCCGCTCACCGCAAGCATAAACAGCCCGCATTCAGGGCATTTTGTCGTGGACAAATTGTCGTGCTTGAACGTCGCATCGGAATTTTTGATTTCCAAAATTGTTTCGCGAGTATATTTGCGGATTTCCTGCAAAAAAACGTCTTTTTTCAGCTTGCCGGCCGCGATTGTTGCCAATTTTTGCTCCCACGCGCCGGTAAGCTCGGGGGATTTTAAATCTTTCGGCACGATTTTCAAAAGCTGCCGCGCCTTTGACGTTGTGAAAATGTCCTTGCCTTTTTTCTCAATATAGAACGAAGCGTACAACTTTTCGATTATGTCGGCGCGGGTGGCGACGGTTCCGAGGCCGCCGGTGTTTGACAGCGTATCGGCGATTGCCTTGTTGTTGGATTCGATGTATTTTGCGGGGTTTTCCATGGCGGAAAGCAGCGTTGCCTCCGTAAACGGCGCGGGCGGCGCGGTTTTGCCTTCGGTAATTTTTATGCCGCGAACCGGGATTTTTTCGCCGCGTTTAAGCGACGGCAGAGCTTGGGATTTTTCCTCATCATCATCGTCATCCGCGTCGGCGTACACGGCCTGATAACCCTGCGAAAGCACGGTTTTTCCGGTTGCGCGAAAGGTTTCGTCGCCGATTTTCACCTTAACCGCAACCTGCTCGTACTCGAACGGCGGAAAAAATACGCAAAAAAATCGTGTCACAACGAGGTCGTAAATTTTGCGCTCTTTGTCGCTGAAATTCCCCAAATTTACATACGCTTCCGTCGGAATAATCGCGTGATGGTCGCTGACTTTTGAGTTATCAACGAAATTTTTGTTCGGCCGAATTTGCGAACGTAAAATTTGCGCGGCAATTTTCCCGTACGGCGGCACGCCGCAGGCTTTCAGCCTCTCGGGAATTGTCGGCAGAATGTCGTCGGAAATATAGCGCGAATCGGTTCGCGGATAAGTTAAAACCTTGTGTTCTTCGTACAGTTTTTGCATGATACCCAAAGTTTCTTTAGGTGAATATCCGAATTTTTTGCTCGCATCGCGTTGAAGTTCTGTCAAATCGTATAATTTCGGAGGCATTTTTTGCTTGATTCGCTTCTCAATTTCGGCGACAACGCCATCCTTTTTGCCCTGTAATTCTGCCAAAATTTTTTCGATTTTCTCGCGCTCGAAGCATCGCGACGAATTATTTTTATGCCACGCAACCTTGAAACTGCCTAAATCTGCCGACAAACCAAAAAACGGTTTCGGCACAAAACCGCGAATTTCGTCCTCGCGCTTGGCGATAATCGCGAGGGTCGGCGTTTGCACACGCCCGCAGGAAAGCGAGCTGTTGAATTTCGTGGTTAAGCATCGCGTCGCGTTTATGCCCACAAGCCAATCCGCCTCTGCCCGCGCTTTTGCGGAATCGCAAAGCGGCTCGTACAGGCGGCCGTCTTTCAGCGCGGCAAACCCCTCGCGAATCGCCTTATCCGTCACGGATGAAATCCACAGCCGCTTGACCGGCTTTTTGCACTTTGCCATTTCAATAATCCATCGCGCGACAAGTTCGCCTTCGCGCCCGGCGTCCGTTGCGATTATAATTTCGCCGATATCCTTGCGAAGCAGCAATTCACGCACTTGCTTAAACTGCTTGCCGGTTTGCGGGATAACAACGAGCTTCAATTTGTCCGGCATAATCGGCAGATGATTCATGTCCCAACTTTTAAACTTTTTGTCGTACCCTTCCGGGTCGGCAAGAGTTACAAGATGTCCCAGTGCCCATGTTACAACATGCTTAGAACCTTCCATATATCCGCCGCTGTTTTTGCAACCTAACACGCGCGCGATGTCCCGCCCTACCGACGGCTTTTCTGCAAGGACTAATGATTTCATTGTTATTCTCCTTTTTAAGACCTTGGGCTCTGCCCAAACCAGGAAACTTTTGAAAAAGTTTCATCAAAACTTTATTAAAAAATCGCGCAAAGCGCGATTTTTTTGTTAAATTTTTTGAAAGGGTTTGGGAAAACTTTTTTGAAAAAAAGTTTTCCCAAGGTCTTTATAATTTAAAAAACGAAACAAGTTGCTGCAAAATCTCCGCCTGCGAAGTAAGTTCTTGGGATGCGGCGGCGGTTTCTTCGCTTACGGCAGAGTTGGATTGAACGACTTGCGAAACTTGTTGCAAACCAATTACAATTTGCGAAATCGCTTCCGCCTGCTCCAACGAGGAGTTGGAAATTTGGCTTACAACGCTTAATACTTTGTTTGCATTTTCGACGATTGTATCCAAGGTTTCGGCGGTGGAGCGCGCAATTTCGGCACCGGAATCAACGGTTGTAATCGATGTTCCGATAAGAGTTGTAGTTTCGGATGCTGCCGTTTGTGAGCGGGCAGCGAGGTTGCGTACTTCTTCGGCTACAACCGCAAAGCCCTTGCCGTGTTCGCCGGCGCGCGCGGCTTCAACAGCAGCGTTAAGCGCAAGCAGATTCGTTTGGAAAGCGATGTCCTGAATTGTGCGGATGATTTTTGAAATATTGTTCGATGCATCTTTGATTTCGTTCATAGCGGCAAGGGTTTGTTGCATTGCCTCGTTACCCTCGAGGGCGTTCGACGTGGAAGCGTTCGAAAGTTCGTTTGCTTCACCGGCATTTTGCGCGTTCGCCTTGGTTTGTTGGTTTATTAAATCGACGCTGGCATTAAGCTCTTCTATGCTGCTTGCCTGTTGGCTCGCGCCGTTTGCCAAATCCATCGCGCTTGATGAAATTTGCTTCGCCCCCGAAAGCACTTGATGCGATGCGGAATTTATTTCCGACATCGTTTTGTTAAGCGACGAGGTAATATTATTGAGCGAGGTCTTGATTGAGGCAAAGTCGCCCATGTATTCGCGGGTAATTTTTTTGGTTAAGTCACCGTTTGAAATCGCCGCAAGAGTGGACGAAATTTCTGTGAGATATGCAGAAATCTCAAGAAAGGTGTTGTCAAAGGAGGTTATCATGTTAAAGAAACTGCCGCGATACGAAGTTGCTTTCGAGTCAAAGCCCGCCGCCTCAATTTTTTTGTCGATGGCAGCAACGTCGAAATTGCCTTTTTGCATCTCGACCAAAGCCATTTCGATTACAGTAACAGGATTTTCAACAGACTTTGATATAGCGTTAAGCCCTTTCATTATGTCGCGCCAGTTGCCGCTGTATTTGCTTTCGTCAATTTTGAAAGTTAAGTCGCCTTTGTTCGCGGCGGCGTCAATCATTGCGCTTATTTCGTCGGAAACTGCCTTCAAGCTGTCGGAAAGTTTGTGCGCGGCTTCGGGCATAACTTTCCAATCACCAACCCATACGCTCGCATCCAATTGCACATCGAAATTACCGCTGCTTAACCCTGTCATAACGTCGCCAAGCTCCAAAATGTCGTTGGTTGTGCTGCCGATAAGCGTGTTAAAATGCCCGACCATTTCTTTGTAGGCGTTTTCGTACTTTGTGTCGTCAATTTGATACCGCATATTACCGAGGACAATGTACTCTTTGTGCGCTCGGACAAAATCGTCGGTTATACTTTTCACCACGTCGGCGAGAGCATATGTGTCATTTGTAAGTCGACCGATTTCGTCGTCGGCAAGGGAAACATTAAGCCTGTTGAAGGAAAGATTTCCGTGCGTTACGTCGGAAACCATTGTCATAATGCGTTTTACGGGTGTTAAAATGCTGCCGGTAATCAGAACGCTCATCAGCAAAAATGCAAAACTGTTGACAATACAAATTGCAACTATCACCGCGAGAGAAAATGCTACAAAACTCTCGAGTTCAGCAATTTTCATGTCGCGGAGGTCTTCGTAGCGATTGCTCAAATCCGTGATTCGGGCGGTGGATTCAAGACCTGCCGGCAGAACTGTGTTAAAAAGCAAATCCAGAGCCTCGTCCGTTCGACCTTCGTCTCGAAGAGCAATGGCGCGCCCGCCTTCGACGTGCAAAGTTCGGTGCGGCGCGTCGATTGCCTGAATAAGGCGCGGAATTTGCGGGTCGTCGATTAAACGCGACTCAACACCCTGCGCCCATCTGCCGTAACCGCAACCGTCGGGGTCAAGCCCCAAAGTGAACGGTTCGTCAAACAAAACGGCTCGCGTTATGGCGTAACGCCAAACGTGATGTGCCTCAACAAAAGCATTTACTGTATCGTTCAAGTCTGTGAGAGTTTTCATTTCGCCTTGCAAACGGTTGATTCTTACGATGCTGAAAATAGAAAATGTTGCTATTACTACGGAAAGCAGAAAGATGCACAGCAGCCCCCCGATGATTTTTGTTCGCAACTTGATTCGCATAAATAACACTCCCTCTCGTATGCTTTTTGCGGTTTACGACAAATTTCGCGACATTGCCTGAAACGGCTTGTTGTCGCCGATTTCTGCTCACGACGCGACAATTAAAATCCCTGAATTAAAATTCCTACATGTTATGTAGTATCTCACGAAAAGTTCAAACTTGCAAGCAATGTTATGCACACGCGCCTGCGTTCGTTTTCAAAATCAATTTCGGCAACCGCTCAGCTACCAATTGATTTTGATGCAATTTTCGGTTGCGATGTATTCGCGTTTTTTTTACAGGCGCGTGAAAGTTTAGATTCATTTTGAATAGGAGCGTCGGACTCTCGGGAAAATTTCGACTCATATTTATGCATCTTCGTCGTTATCCGGCTCAAGCAATCTCATTGCGCTTACTTTTGCAACGCAATCCGGCAAATTAGTCACATTGAGCTTGTTATAAATCAGTTCGATGTGTGAGATAACAGTTGATTGTTTTATACCCAGACTTTCTGCAACCTCTTTGTATCTTTTTCCTTGACAAAGTAAAGCCGTTACCTCTCTTTGTCTGTTGGTCAACTTGGTGATTTTTTCGCCTTCCGGCAGCTTAGTATCTGCGGATAAGGGTCGAGTTTTCAAATAAATCATTTTTATGAAGTTGATGACATTTGCATCGGCTTCTTTTTTGTGTTCTGTACGTTTTTTCAACTTGTGTAACATTCCGGAAAGCACAGCACCGTCATTTATAAACATTTGCACATAACCGTGGCGAAATGCCGTAAAAACAGCGGTTTCCAAGTGTTTCAGTGCCTCATTTTGATATGCGAGCTTTTTTTTCCAATGAGCAATCGCCGATAAAATGTGTGCTTCTATGATATCAAGCGGTCGGTCAAATGAGGTTGATAACTTCAAAATTTTCTTTAATAAAATAATGGCCGCGTCATATTTTCCTACAGATATATATGCTCTGCACGTGGTAAAAGCGATGTATATGCCACATAAAGTCGGCTCGGTAACGGTTTGCCCGGCAAGCCATTCTTCGGCGATTTTTATATCGACAAACTTGCGGCGAGCAGTAAACGCCTTAAAATTGGAAGTCAAATAGTACGCTTTGTTATCTTCAATCATTTTTGACAGTGCCTCAAATGTTTGATTCGCCTCTTCCGAATCGCCGAGTGCGTCTGACACCATAACAAGTGTTGACATAGCGCAGAACTGTGATTCGGGCGTAAAGTAACTTTTCATCTCCGACAACGCGCTTAAAGCATATTTGTGTGCATTTTCCAAATCACCCTGTTCATACGATAATCCCGAAATTATTATTTCTGTCAACATAGATGCTCCTTCACCGAAAAACTTCGGCATTTGCGGACGCAGAACCGTAAAATTCTCAATCACTCCTCCAACTGTCAAATCAGATAAGTCAACCGTGCCGCGATATAATTGCGGCATATTCACAGACCATCCCAATCGTGCCGGAGTGGCTAAATAAAAATCGCCGTATGTGTCGGGAAGTGTCGTAACTTCTCTCATCATTCGGAGTTTTGATATGCGAAAATCCATCAGTCGAATATACAAAATGTTATTGGCCGAGGCAGGATGACGCAGTGCAACTTCCGGCCATCGAGCATAGGCTTTATCAATAAAAAAGATTGCGTCATCCGCGCGCCCTTCGATAAGAGCGCACCAAAACAACATAAACAGCAGGCGCGGATATTTTTCGGCAGCGAGTTGTACTTCATTGTGCTTAAAGATGTGTAAAAGCCTTTCGACAGAATAGCTGCTGTGAATAGAAACCGTTTCAAGCAAACCGTAACCTTTGTCGATACCTTCATGGTTTTTGCATCGCACAAAACAGTCAATTGCACTGCAAAAATCGTTTTGAAGCAAATGCCAATTGCCTTCCTTCTCCAAAAGCGAGTGTACAAATTTCTCGCCCTTCTCATCCGCTTTTTTTCTTAAAAATTGCCTGAACAAGTGATGATAGTGAAAAATATCATCTTGCACTTGTGTAATAAACGCACCTTTTTTCACTAACTCTCTGAGAAATTTGCGTGCGGGGATTACACCTGTCATTGACTCGCAAACGGAAGGCGTAAGTTCGCGTAAACCCGCAGTACAAAGCATGAAATCGCGAGTTGTGTCGTCCCATTTTTCCCATATGTTTGTCTGTATGAAATCATCAAGATAGTCATATGTTTTATCAAAAAAATTGCCGCCGGAAAGCATAAATGCATTTATGCCGATTGCCCGGCCTTGGGTTTTTGTGCTTATATCTTCGGCCGACTCATTTGTAATTCGACTGCCCCGCATATCATATAACGCCTTAACCTCCGCTTTGTTAAAGAAGAATTGTTCTGCGTTTATGCCGGCGATATGACCTTTTAACCACAAATCTGAAAATTCGGTCGGTAAATCATTGCGACTGATTAAGATTAAAGAAAAATTCTTCGGTAAACGTTTTATAAAAGTGAGAAGCAGTTTTAACACTTCGTCATTATGAATCAAGTGCAAGTCGTCTATGGCAAGCACTGCCTGTTTTCTGCCGGAAAGCGCGTCAACAGCCCGAACTGTAAACTCATCCGGCGCACTTTGAAACGATGAGTGAGATATGATTTCGTTAAGTGTTTTATTTTGAGGTTGACAAGTACAAAGAGCAACACAAAATCGTTTACAAAAGCCGGCAAGATTATTGTCGTGTTCGTCAACAGAAAGAACAGCCTTGGCGCGAGTATCTTTTTCAAGCCACTGCGTTACCGCTACCGTCTTGCCGTAACCCGCCGGCGCACATACAGCTATAATATGATTTTTTTTGAGCTTATTGAAAGCCCTGATTAACTTTCGTCTTTCCAACATGATGTTATCTGTAAAATCCATAAAAATTGCTCCTTTTTTAACTGCCGTATCGCCAAAATCTCGCACCATTATATTCATATGTGCATAAAAATCAAGATTTCCGGCCGGTTGGCAGAAATTATCCGGTGTCGGCAATTTTATATGTTCCGTAACTTCCGGGCATGGATATTTCGACAATTGCGCCGATTAAAACAGCGAAATTCAAAAATTCACTGCCGAATACTCCGCGTGCACATCCCTTATGATTCCCTTTTTTGACAAAATAAAAAATGATATTCTCGAACGCAGATGTTTGAAATACATCGGCTTACTCGTGGCGATATCTTTTAATGCCTTTGTCGGGGCGTTAGCGGTTGTAGCTGCACGCTGAATTTAAATCTGATTGATTGGACGTTGATTGCGATGATTCCCACTTCTGCTACCGAAATCATTGTTGCTCAATCCGATTTTACGTTTGTGAGCATATTCATTTTGTTGGTTTTGCTTCTTATATCCGTAACCGCGACTATTGCTATGTATTTTTCCAAAAGCACAGGCAGTCTCAACACATTGCAAATTGTTCTTGACGCTTCACCGTTATCCTGTTTTATCCTTGATGAAAAACTTAACGTTTTGGACTTGAATCAAGCAACATTGATTCTTTCCAAAGCCAAAAGCAAGCAGGAATTTATTAAAAATTTCGCAAACACCGTACCGGAATATCAATCTGACGGAAGCCTTTCCATGCAAAAAATAAAAAACGGGGTATTGCAAGCCGTAAAAAAAGGCAGTGCTTCCTTCGAATGGCTTGCCATGACCGCGGACGGAGAATGCTATCCCGCTGAAATACATGCAACAGCAGTACCTCAGGGCAATTCACATATAATTATCGTTTACATGCGAGATTTAAGAGATTATTACAAGGGGCTTGAGGCGCAGGCATCATCAGACACAAAATTGAAATTTATTGCAAAAGTAAACCATGAAATACGCACACCCATGATTGCAGACGCCGACGCTGTTTCTGCTTTACATAACAGCGCGCAAAGCGTCATACCCAAGCCGTATTTCGATGGTGGTGAAATTTTGGTTGTTGACGATAACAACCAAAATTTGCGCGTAACTTGCGAACATCTCAAGCGGTTGGGATTGTCCTGCTTCATTTCCAAAGACGGCGCAGATGCGGTGAGACTTGTTGAAAATCGGGTAAACACCGGAAAAAAACCTTTCGACATGATTTTTATGGACATACACATGCCCGGTACAGACGGGCTTGAAGCCGCATCTGTGATTAGCCGGCTGAGCGCGAGAACGCCGATTATCGCAATGACCGCAGACTCCATATCCCCGGCAAATGAAGTTCTTTATATGAACAGCGGAATGACCGGGTTTATCAGCAAGCCGTATACAACGCAGGAATTATGGAAATGTCTGCTTAAATATTTGAAGCTGTAAATGTATGTAATGACGTAAAATTGGGGTTTCGACAGGTGCTGTCCGCCGATTTTATGAAAATTTTCAGACAGCACCGCAAATTCGAAGGGAGATAATTGATATGTCGGCTTTAAGAAACATGAAAATCGGGGCGAGGTTGACGTTCGCTTTTGTTGTGCTGCTGTTGATTACAATTATGGTTGCAACATTCGGAGCGATTGCCGTTATGAGGACAGATAACGACTACAGCAACACCTTCGACCACCCGAACGCCCGATACATCACGCTTAACGAAATCCGAACCGAACTTATGGATATTCGGCGCATAGTCGCGCTTGCTTCCCTCAACGCCGGCGACCAAACCGCTATAAACGTTTTTGAGGGCGAATTAAACGTTGCGCGAAATACTATCGTGGGTGAAATCAGCGCATTCAGGCGAAATATTCTTGACGACCCCATCCAAGATGCAAGCGCGCTTAACTTCCAATATGCTCAAATAAACATCTTGGAAGCAATGATTCTCAGCTATATAGACAATACCGCGCCTGCGGTTTTTGTTGCTGCGCGTGCGGGAAATCAAAGCCAAGCCATCGGCCTCATAAATCATGCTATGGAAAACGAGTTTGCCGCTATTTACGACCAATTCGACCTGATTTTTTATGAATTATCCATCTTCATGGAAGGCATAAACGAGATAATTACCGCCGACACTATAAACACGGTCATTATATTGGTCGCCTTGACTGCAATAAGTTTATTTTCAGGCGTTGTTATGGCTGTTGTTATAACCGGGCTTATAACGAAGCCCATGTCGCAAGCAGTAGATGCTATCAAAAATGTGAGCAGAGGAAATCTCAATATAAATTTCAATCGCAAAAATATTTCTAAGGATGAAGTCGGCGTATTAACCGACAGCATCATAGGGCTTTCGGATACAATAAAAAATATTGTCGATGACTTAACCAACATGCATGAACAATATATTCAAGTGGGAAATATTCACTTTAATATTGATGATGCAAAGTATCAGGGGTCTTACAAAGAAATGATTGGGTTGGTAAACAGCTTGCTCGCACAAGTCACGACCGACATATTAGATATCGCCGATACGTGCGGCTCTATAGCCGACGGCAATTTTGAACATAACATCAACGAAGCGGTTTGGGTCGGCGATTGGGTGGTTATGCCTAAAGCATTAAAAAATCTCACTGTAAACTTGAAAGGCGTAAGTGCCGAAGTAACCGCCATGATTGACGCCACCGCATCTAAAGGCGACTTGAATTTCAGAACTGATGCCGGCAGCTACAAAGGTGATTGGCAAAAAATTATGCTCGGGCTTAACGACGTAACCGAGGCCGTGGATAATCCGCTTAAAACCATGCTTTACGCAATGGATGAAATGAAAGCCGGTAATTTTGATTTGCAGAAAGTTGATGCAAACATTCATGCAAAAGGGGCTAACCCGAATGCTTCCGACTATAACGGCACGTTCAAAAATATTATATCTGCAATGGACGCGACGATTTTGGAAGTATCCTCGTATATAACCGAAATAACCAACGATTTATCGGAAATTTCAAACGGAAATCTCACCACGAAAATAACTCGTGAATTTGTCGGCAGTTTTGCACCGATTAAAGATTCGTTAAACCACATTTCCGCGACACTCCACCAAACCATGTCGGAAATATTGGTAGCATCCGAGCAAGTGCTGTCCGGGGCGAATCAAATTGCCCAAAGCGCAACAAATTTGGCAACCGGCGCACAAGAGCAAGCTAGCTCGGTGCAGGAACTTGTTGCAACCATGGACATAATCAATTTGCAAACAAAACAAAACGCCGACAACGCATTGGAAGCAAACGCGCTTTCAAATACGTCCGCAGAAAATGCACACGAAGGCAGCGAAGCAATGAAAAATATGTTGGGTGCCATGTCGCAAATCAAGGAATCATCCAAGAGCATATCTGCGATTATACGAGTCATACAGGACATCGCTTTTCAAACAAACCTGCTTTCCCTTAACGCATCGGTTGAAGCGGCACGAGCCGGCGAACACGGTCGGGGTTTCAGCGTTGTTGCGGACGAAGTTCGCAGCCTTGCTTTGCGCAGCCAACAATCTTCCACCCAAACTACCGAGCTTATTCACGATTCAATCAGTCGGGTTGAAAGCGGCTCGAACATTGCGGAAACGACATCCGGTTCGTTGGATGTTATTGTTCAAAACGCATCCGAAGTATTGGAGATTATAAACGGCATTTCAATCGCTTCGCAGGAGCAAGCCGAAGCAATCGGGCAGGTCAGCAACGGACTTGAGCAAATATCAAGAGTGACGCAAAGCAACTCGGCCGTTTCCGAAGAAGCGGCGGCGTCTGCCGAAGAGCTTAACTCGCAAGCCGAAATGCTCAGGCAGTTGGTATCGTTTTTCAAATTATAAATTTGCAATGTCTTAAAAACAGAGCGGCGTTGTCTGAAAAAAACACAGAGGCGGTTGTTAATATTATAGCAATCGCCGCTTTTGCTTTTATGAAGGGATTTTTTTAATGAAATCAACTTTTGTTCAAAAGTTATTTGTAGTTTTGGTAATATTGTCGCTCTTGGCAGTATTAAGTGTCGGGCTGATATTTAATGCTTTTGTTCGGGACACAATTTACAATAATTTATTGGAAATCGCAGAGCGCGACCAAATAATTTATTCGAATGAAATAGACGAGTGGTTTGCCATTGCCGGCGAACGGGTTCGTAACTTGGCCACAGTTATCAGCACTCTGACCACCGAAGAAGAAATGGAAAATATGGCAATAACTTTCGTCGAACACAACGAAGCAATAGAAAATGTTTTCATCGGATTCAGCGACGGGCGGTTGATTAACGGAATCGGCTGGACGCCTCCGGAAGATTGGACGCCCGTTGAACGCCCGTGGTACACAGCGGCACGAGCAGCACCGCCCGGAGAAGTTGCAATTACGGGAAGCTACCTTTCCTATGCAAGCGGAAATATTGCTGTTTCGGTGGCTGTTTATGTGCCGGAACTCAGCGGCGCGGGCGCGACGGTCGGAACGGCGATTCCGATTAACATGATATTGGAACGAATCGCGGTGCATCCCGTTATGTCGGACGGATATTTGATTCTGGTAGACATGGCATCCGGCGGCGAAATCATAATTCATCCGAACGCGGATTACGCTCCCGGCGTAAACAGCCGAAATATCCGGGATATTCCGAACGGTGATATCTTTTTGAGGCATATGTACACTTCCGAAATTGTGAAATTCGAAGATGCGTTTTTGGGTTCGGCATATTTAATTACCACGCCTTTAAATTTGATTGATTGGACGTTGATTGCAGTGATTCCAACTTCTGCTACAGAAAGCATTGTTGCACAATCCACTTTTACGTTTGTGAGTATATTCAGCTTATTGGCGTTGGTTCTTATCGGCATAACCGCGATTATCGCCATATATTTTTCCAAAGACATGGGAAACCTCAACAGATTGCAGATTATTCTTGGTGCTTTGCCTATGGGGTGCAGTTTGCGTCACAAAAATTTTGAAATATTTGACTGTAATCAAGCCGTATTAGATTTATTCGGGCTGAAAGACAAAAACGAATATTTTGAAAAATGGCACGAGTTGGTGCCGGTGTACCAACCCGACGGAACACGTTCGAGCGAAAAAATGCAAAAATGCATAGGTGCGGCTCTTGAAACCGGGCAGGCTCGTATTGAATGGATGCTTCAAAAAGTTGACGGCACACCTATCCCCGCCGAATCTACAATTGTTCGCGTTAAATTGCAGGACGATAACGGTTTGGTTGTATTTGTGCGCGATTTAACCGACGTTTATAACTACAGGCGCGAACAGGAAGAAATGCTCGGCAAGCTGGAAGAGGCACTCGGCGACGCAAACGCCGCAAGCCTTGCAAAAAGTTATTTTCTTTCCAACATGAGCCACGAAATCCGAACGCCAATCAACGCCATCAGCGGCATGGTTGCAATCGGAAAATCGGCTTCGGAGGTTCAGGCAAAGAACTATGCTTTTGAAAATATCGAAACAGCTTCAAATTATTTGCTCGGCATCATCAGCGATATTTTAGAATTGTCAAAAATCGAGGCGGGAAAATTTGAACTGAATTGTCGGTCATTTGATTTCAGAAAAAAAATTGCCGGCGTCGTTGATATGCTGAAATTGCAAATGGAAAAGAAAAAATTGCACTTCGCAGTTGAATTGGATGAAAACATCCCGCAATTTATAGTCGGCGACGAAATTCGGCTGATGCAGGTGATTGTAAATCTTTTAACCAACGCGACGAAGTTCACGCCCCACGGCGGAACGATTACTCTCATCATTAAGTGCAGCCGCCCGGATAATGTAATGCACGTGGAGGTTATCGACACCGGCATCGGTATATCAAAAGCGAATCAGCCCCGTTTGTTTGACGCTTTTGAGCAAGCCGAGAACAGTGCTTCCCGTAAATTCGGAGGGGTCGGGTTGGGGTTGGCCATTTGCAAACGAATTGTTGAGGCAATGGACGGGCAAATTTCAATTGAATCCGAGCCGGGCAAAGGCGCGAAATTTCTGTTTACGCTGAAATTTGAGGTTGGCGACGCTGAAAACGGCAGCAACGAGGACAAACAAACGCTTCCTGCTTTCGAAAATTGTCGGCTGCTGTTGGTAGACGACGTGGAAATAAATCGCGAAATTGTAATGACAATCCTCGAACCTACAGGCATCGCAATTGAATGCGCGTCCGACGGCGTAGAGGCTGTGGGCATGTTTCATAACGCCCCCGAACGGTACGATGTCATTCTCATGGACATTCAGATGCCGGTTATGGACGGCTATACCGCCACGCGCCGCATACGGGAACTTCCTTTCGGCGGTGAAATACCGATTATCGCAATGACGGCCAACGTTTTTCAGGAAGATATCGACCAATGTATGCAAGCGGGCATGAATGACCATTTGGGCAAGCCCATAGATTTTGAGTTGTTGGTGAAAAAAATCAGCGTATTTACTGCTGAAAAATAAAATTCGGAGGAATTGTTATGAAATTGTATGTAATGCAATGCGGTGTTTTGTACAGCGACAAGGGCGTTTTTGTCGCGGGGAGCGGCGGGACAAAATTTGACGTTCCCGTGCCTTATTTTTTAATTGAGCATGAAAAAGGCTACGTACTGTTCGACTCCGGCCACAACCAAACCACGGTAAACGACCCGGAAACTTTAAACAAAGTTATTTGGGACTCGTTCCGCCCTGCCGAGTTCGGCGAGGGTTATGTACTCGACGCCTTGAAAAAATCAGGCATCAAGCCGGAAGAAATTGTTTATCATGTTTGCTCGCATCTGCATTTTGACCACGCGGGAGGCATCGGGCTTTTCCCGAACGCAACGTATGTTGTTCAGCGGGCGGAATTGCATTATGCTTACATGCCCGACCCGTTTATGAAAATTGTGTATCTGCGCGAAGATTTTGATAAAGATGTAAATTGGCTGATGTTGGACGGTTGGAACGACAACAAGCACGATTTGTTCAACGACGGAAAAATAATTATTTACTACACGCCGGGGCATACACCGGGGCATCAGTCGCTGATGGTTAATTTGCAAAAATCCGGGTCGATACTTTTAACCCAAGACGCATGTTTTACCGAGGAAAATCTTAACGAATTGAAACTCCCCGGTTCGTCGTGCAGCAGCTCTCAGTACATCAGAACGTTGGCAATGTTTCGAGATTTGCAGAAAAAGGGCGTAAAAATTATAACCGGCCATGACCCTAACGCTTGGGCGTCCTTGAAAAAAGCTCCTGATTTCTACGATTAGCGTTGCATGAAAACGGTCTGAAAGTCCGGAGAGCGGCAAAATTAAAAAAGCGCGCACTGCGCGCATCGTGCACCGGGAACACGTGTAATTTGCCGCACGTTCTCTCGAAGCCGGAGCAGTTTCCTATGCAATAAAAAAAACCTATTGGCAACCGGTAGTTACCAATAGGTTTTTAATTTTCCGAAAAACGGGCATCCTTTACCCGCGTCATGTGAGCTATTTCCCTGCTGTTTCCGCTACTTCAAGCTGAATCTGCATACGATAAATATCTTCGCGATACTTTTGCTTTTCGTCCAAGTCGGCAGATTCGTCTGAAAGACGGCGAATTTCTGCTATTTCCTCGGAAATTTTTTGTGCGTCGATTTCATCCGGCATGAATGCCGCGTCAGATAAAATCGTTACAACGTCGTCAGCCGCATGTGCCACGCCTCCGAGAATTGCCATATGCCGCTCGGTGTCCTCGTCAAAAATGCGCAAAACGCCTGTACCGAGAACCATTGAAACAGGCATACGCCCCGGCAAAATCCCCATATCGCCCGTCGTACAACGCATAATCGCCATATCAACAGACTTTCTGAATTTATACGGGTTTTTGTCCGTCGCCATTGTCGGCGCGATTACCCGCAATTCTAATTTTTTACCTACTGCATCCGCCATAATTTTGCCGCTCGCTGAACGTCGAAATTTCGTCGCCCGCGTTCCTTTCGTCGAAATCTATGCTTGCGACTTCTTGTACTCGTCAACCACTTCTTGAATCGTACCTTTGTTAAGGAACATACCTTCGGGGATTTCGTCGTGTTCGCCGGCGATAATTTGTCTGAATCCCTCAATTGTATCAGTAAGTTTAACGTATTTGCCCGGGGTTGACGTGAATTTTTCCGCAACTGTAAAAGGTTGTGAAAGGAAGCGTTGAATCCGACGCGCACGCTCAACAGTGAGCTTGTCGTCCTCGGAAAGTTCATCCATACCGAGAATCGCGATAATATCCTGCAAATCCTTATAACGTTGCAAAATCCGCTGAACATCACGAGCCACGCCGTAATGTTTTTCACCGACGATACTTTTCTCAAGCATCCGCGATGTAGACGAAAGCGGGTCGATTGCGGGATAAATTCCCATTTCAACGATTGCGCGAGAAAGCTCCGTAGTCGCGTCAAGATGGGCGAAAGTTGTAGCAACAGAAGGGTCGGTGTAGTCGTCGGCAGGAACGTAAATCGCTTGAATCGACGTAATCGAACCGGCTTTTGTGGAGGTAATACGCTCCTGCAACGCACCAACTTCCGTTGCAAGTGTAGGCTGATAACCAACCGCCGACGGTACGCGCCCCAAAAGCGCGGAAACCTCCGAACCCGCCTGCACAAAGCGGAAAATATTATCAATGAAAAGAAGAACGTCTTGGTGCGAAACATCACGGAAGTATTCGGCAATCGTCAAGCCGGAAAAGCCAACGCGCATACGTGCTCCCGGCGGCTCGTTCATCTGCCCGAACACAAGAGCGGCTTTACTGCGAACAGATGAGCCATCCTTCAGCGTAGATTCGCCCATTTCATTGTAAAGGTCAATACCTTCGCGAGTCCGCTCCCCTACCCCGGTGAAAACCGAAAGCCCTTCGTGAGCGGTAGCGATGTTGTTGATAAGTTCCATTATGATAACGGTTTTTCCCACACCTGCGCCACCAAAAAGACCGATTTTTCCGCCTTTCGCATAGGGGCAAAGCAAGTCAACCGCCTTAATTCCCGTTTCAAGAATTTCCGCCGTAGCAGTTTGGTCGGCAAATCCGGGAGCTTTTCTGTGAATTGACCACTTTTCCTTGGTATCAATCGCGCCCGCATTGTCAATCGGTCTGCCGAGTACGTTCATCATGCGCCCGAGAGTTTCCGGTCCTACGGGCATGGAAATCGGCGCACCGGTATCAATCGCCGGCATTCCGCGCACAAGACCGTCTGTGCTTCCCATGGAAATACAACGCACCACGTTGTCACCCAAATGCTGTGCAACCTCAAGCACAACGGACTCCGTGCCGTCCTTTCGCTCGATTTCAATCGCGTTGTACAACGCCGGAAGCCCTCCGTCAAAACGAATATCCAAAACCGCTCCCGTAATCTGCAAAATTTTGCCCGTATTAGCCAATTGAAACCTCTCCTTTAGCTTGCGTCTTTGCTTGTGAAATTCAAGCAATAAACAATTTCTTCGCCGATTATTCTCCCGTCCGGAGCAAAACCGAGATTTTCATACAACCTCTTAGCCACTTCATTTTCGGGTTCAAAACTTATATACACTTTCGAACGTGCAACGTCCATCCGCAACACTTCCAAAACTTGTTGAATCGCAATCCGCCCATATCCGTTTTTTTGGTGCTTTTTATCAATCATAATGCGATAAATCCAATATTCGCTATCACTGAAATCCAAACAGTACATCACAAACCCGACCAACTCTTCATCGTCATAAATCGCCAATGGCACACATTCGGGTTGCGCTTTTGCTTGCGCCAACGAATAACAATTGCTCGCAACAAAATTATTTTGTTCATCAAAAACCGAGAGTCCGAGAACGGCATGAAAATTATCACGGTCAATCTCTCTCAATTTAACCACCCGCGAAATGCCTCCTCTATTGAAGCGCGTTCGCTCCGCTTACAATCTCGGTAATTTCCTGCGTGATAATACTTTGACGCTGACGGTTGAATTGCAATGTTAACTTTTCAATAATTTCGCCGGCGTTCTTGGTGGCGGAATCCATGCTCGTCATGCGAGCAGCTTGCTCGCAAAGTGCAGACGACGCCATCGCGGCGTAAAGATACATACTCAAATACCACGGAATCAAGTTCCGAAGCACGTTTTCGATGCCCGAATCAAACTCAACCTCTTGGTTCAATTTCGACTCTTCTTTGGGCTCGGGCTTCGAAAAAAAGCCTAAGTTTTCCCATTCCTCGGCATCTTTCAGATGTGTCCCAACAACGCGGCGCAAATAATCCGGGTCGAGAGGCAAAACCTTTCGAATAATCGGCTCAAGCGAAAGCACTGTAAAAAATTGCGTGTAAACAAGATAAACTTCGTCGATTTCTCCAGCCTCGTACATCTCAACAAGTCTGTCGCCGGCAGCCTTGGCCTCGGCAAAATTCGGTGTTTCTGATGTCGAAGGCATATCCAAAAGCTCTGCGCCGCGCCGTCTGAAATAATCGCGCCCTTTTGTACCCAAGGGCAAAATCACAAAATCCTTGCCTTTGGCATGTACGTTAAGTGCTTTACATACGTTTGAATTATACCCGCCGCAAAGCCCTCGATTACTCGTGATTAAAACATACGCTGTTTTTTTTACTTCACGAGACGCAACAAAAGGCTGCGCCAAAGCGCGCTCGTCGCTTACCGCATTGTAAACAATATCAAAAGTAGCTTGCACCGGACGCCCGACAGCAGATTTATTCGCGCGAGCGCGCTGCAACTTCGATGTCGCCACAAGATTCATGGCCTTTGTGATTTGCGAAATATTTTTTACGGTCAAACGCCTACGCTTAATTGCCTTCATTGAGGGCATAAAGTCACGCTCCTATTTGTGATTCTACGCCTGTATTGTCGCTTTAAAATCAGCGATGGCACTTTCAACTTTTGCACCAAGCTCCTCGCCGATTTGCTTCTCGACGCGAATCCTTGCCAAAATATCGTCGTGCTTTTCTGCAAAAAATGTTAAAAATTCTTTTTCCGTTTTTTGTATATTCTCGACGGGGACGCCACCGAAATGCTTTTTCGTAATCGCATAGAACAAAAGAACCTGTTGTTCAACGGGAAGCGGCGCGTTTTGCGCTTGCTTTAAAATTTCAACAATGCGACGCCCTTGGTCAAGGCGCTCAAGAGTATCCTTTGTCAAATCCGAGCCGAACTGCGCGAAAGTTTCCAATTCACGGAACTGAGCAAGCTCTAATCGGAGCGGCCCGGCAACGGATTTCATCGCCTTAATTTGCGCCGCGCCACCAACACGAGATACGGAAAGACCAGGGTTAATCGCAGGGCGAATACCTTTATTGAAAGCATCCGATTCGAGGAAAATTTGCCCGTCAGTAATCGAGATAACATTCGTAGGAATGTACGCAGAAATATCTCCTGCTTGCGTTTCGATTACAGGAAGAGCGGTAAGAGTTCCGCCTCCGCGCTCCTTTGTCAAACATGCAGCGCGCTCAAGAAGACGTGAATGCAAGTAGAAAACGTCGCCCGGATATGCCTCACGACCGGGCGGGCGACGAAGCAACAGCGAAAGCGCACGATACGCAACGGCATGTTTAGACAAGTCATCATACACAACCAAAACGTCGCGCCCTTCCTCCATCCATTCCTCACCAATGGCGCAACCCGCATACGGTGCAATGTACTGCATCGGCGCAGAGTCGGACGCATTCGCGCTCACAATGCAAGTATATTCCATCGCGCCTGCATCTTCGAGAGTCCGGGCAACACGTGCAACAGTTGATGCTTTCTGACCGATTGCAACGTAAACACAATAAACCCGTGTATCCTTTTCGCCGGGCTTGGGATTGGGTATCTTTTTATTTATAAGTGTCTGGTTGATAATTGTGTCAATTGCAATAGCGGTTTTACCCGTTTGTCGGTCACCAATAATAAGCTCGCGCTGACCGCGCCCGATAGGAATCATTGCGTCAATTGCCTTAATTCCCGTTTGAAGGGGAACATTTACCTCTTGGCGTTCAATTACGCCGGGAGCAATACGCTCAACTACGCGAGTTTTTTTACTCAACACCGGCCCTTTGTTGTCAACGGGTGCACCGGTCGGATCAACAACTCTGCCCAAAAGCGCGTCGCCAACGGGAACTTCCGCGATGCGCCCTGTGCGTTTTACCGGGTCGCCTTCGCTGACATGGCTGTCCGAACCGAGGAGAACTGCACCAATACTGTCCTCGTCGAGGTTCAGCGCGATGCCGTAAAGTTCGCCGGGAAACTCCAAAAGCTCGCCGCTCATGGCATTATTAAGCCCGTAAACACGCGCGATTCCGTCACCAACGTGAATAACGCTTCCCGCCTCGGCAACGTCCATTTTTGCGGAGTAAGATTTTATTTGCTGCTTGATAATTGAACTAACTTCATCAGGTTTGAGTATCATAACTTACTCCCCTTCAACATGTTGAGATTCATCTTTACAGCTCAATGCTTTCTTTCATATCTTTCAACATCGTCCGAACAGTACGGTCAAAAAAGTAGCCGTCCGCCTGAATACTTATACCCGCGATAACCGACGGGTCAACCAAAACCGTAATGTCAACCTGTTTATTCAGCTTCTTCGAAAGAACTGTTGTGAGTTTTGCAGCTTGCTCGTCGGTAAGCGGCACAGCAGATACAACCTTCGCCGTTGTTTGCCGCTTGTACTCCTTAATCATATCGATAAGTCGGTCAACTGCAGGTAAAAGAAAAGCCTCGCGATTCTTTGTGACGACAAGCCGAATAAAGCCCATAAGGTCGCAATGGATATTTTTTTCAAAAGCCTTTTGCAAAAACGCAAACTTCTCCTCGGAAGAAATACGCGGGTGCGTCAAAATGCTCTGTGCATCTTCATCTACGATATTATCGCGAATAAGTCGCGCTTGTTCGAGGTAATCGTCCAAAAGACCATTTTCCTGCGAAATATCGAACAACGCGGTGGCGTAACGAATACCCAAATCAGCCATATGTCACACGCTTGACGCATGTCGCGGCAATCAAGCCGCCTACGTCCCTTTCTTCGAATTTTCCTTTACTCGCAACAAATCTAAGCCGAAACTTTAAAAGCCGTAGTCGCTTCAAGCTCTACCATTGCTTCGTCGAATAATTTCTCGTGCGCCGCCTTGTCAATAGTAGAGGCAATCAGTCTCGTCGCCATGTCAGTTGAAATATCGACGATTGCCTGATGCACTGTACCTTTGATTTGCTCAAGCTCGTTTGCAACGTCACGAGCAGCACGGTCTTTAACATCTTGGGCTTCGACTTTTGCTTCGTCCAAGATTCTCGTGCGGTTTTCGCCGGCGAGCTTGCGCGCCTCATCCAAAACAGCAGCACGTTCCGCTTCAATATCCTTGACCTTCTTTTCATACATTTCCTTGAGTTCCTCGGCGTCTGCCTTACTTAACGCAGCGTCACTCATATCGCCCTCAATACGCTCTGCACGAGCGGCAAGGATTTTTTTCACCGGCTTGTACAAAAGCCACGTAACAAGCACAACCGTAACGATGAAATTAAAAATATTCGGTCCACCGTCAAAGAAGTTTTGAAAGTCAAGGCTGAGAACACTCCTGTATTCGGGGGTTCCGTTGACTAATAAAAACAGAGGATTCAACTGAATCATCTCCTACTTTTTAGCTTACAGCGGCAACATTGAAACAAGTGTCGGCGCAAGGTCAAACAATCTGTCCAAGAACGGATTTGCGAACAGCAAAAGCGCAGCAATAACGATACCGTAAACGCCGGACGTTTCTGCAAGACCGCAACCGATAAGCATCGTTGTTGTAATCGAGCCTTTCGCTTCGGGTTGGCGCGCAATTGCGTCAACGGCGTGAGCAGCAACCTTGCCTTGACCGAGTGTTGTCAAAATACCGTTCAAAAGTGCGATTGCGGCCGCAATGTTGGACAAACCAACGGCTAATGCCAATGCCTCCATAAAAAATTCCTCCTTAGGGATATGTTTTTTATCTTAACCGTGACTTCGGGTTATTCAGCCGCCGCCAAGCTCACAAACGTGAGGCTCAACATTGTGAAGATAACCGCCTGAAGAAGCCCGGCAGCAAGATCGAAATACATGTGAAGCGGAATGGGAAGAAGAAGCGTCACAAACCACGGCAGACTGTAAAGCAGTGTAAGGAGAACCATGCCGCCGAAAATATTTCCGAACAAACGGAAACTGAGCGAAATCGGACGCGCAAGCTCACCGATTACGTTAAGCGGCGCGAACAAAAACACCGGTTCGAGAAAAATGCTTTTTAAGTAAGATTTGGGGCGATGTCGTACACCCGCAAATTGTATAAGAAGGAATGTGGACAGTGCAAGGGGGAACGTCATGCCCCAGTCCGCAGTAGGAGGACGCAGCCCCACTATTCCGATTGCGTTTGATACGAGGAGAAACAGAATCAGCGTAAAAAACCACGGCGCAAGGTACATTACTATCGGGTTTGTATTGCTCGCGTAAAACTTCTCCCAACCGTCAACGCACATTTCAATGAAATTTTGAAGCCCTTTCGGTCTTGCAAGCGGGTCAACTCTGGCTATTCTTATGCGAACAATAATTGCAAAAAGCAAAATCAGACCCATGACAATCCATGTGTTTACGGTGGTTTCGGTGATTAAAAATTCCAGTCCGTCAGTAATTCTGATGCCTGTGAAAACCCGAATATTAAAATCCACGCCTATTCCCCCGCCTCGTCCTTATCCGCACCGATTGCATCTAACTCGTCAATCGCGCTTTGTGTCGCACTCTTTTCTTCATGCCTAACATATAAATCAGGATTGTCAACCAACGCATCGCTCAGAAAAAATCTCATCAGATATGATGCAGCCGGAAACGTAAGAACCCCGAAAAATGCACCCATCAAATTTACAATCTGCGGATTTCCCGCATCATTTACGACGTTCGTGTGCAAAAGTCCCGCTGCAAGCAACACCGCAACCATAAGTATAAGCCTAACAAAATACTGCCCTTTTAAGTAAGTAGTTGCCGAAAGCGCGTCGCGCTCAACGGCATTTTTCACGGCACGTTTCATAAGAAACATTTTCGTGACGTTCACCGCCGTCACCATGCCGATTCCTGCAACAAAAGGAACTGCATCGCTAACTGTTACCGCTCCGGGATTACGAATGCCCATAAGCGCGGCAAAAGTGAAAGAATCCGCATTTTGAGCAAGAAGCATATACAACGGCACACTCGCAACAGCCATCAAGCCCGAAAGCCCGACAATCACCAAAATCATCCTGTTTGCAACGGTGTCCACATTGTAATCCATAAAAGCCCCTAAATCTTTTTCGCGATGTCGAACATCGCTTTGAACGCCGCCAAGCAACCTATGCCGGAGAGAACTAAAGTCAACCACGGGCTTGTTCCCAAGCGACTGTCCAGAAAAACTCCGAGCAAAACCCCGCCAAGCACACACAATGCCATCGTGAAGCCAAGTTGCGTCACCACTCCGACCGCGCGTATAAGATTTTTTCTGTCCCGCCCGGAAAACTTGCCGTGTTCCGACGTTTCGGAGGGAGGCTTTTCGGAGCGAGGCTTCGAACTCTCGTTTTCCATGACTCTATAATAGCGCATTCAAAAAAAAAGTCAATCCCCTTCAATAACTTTGAAAAATTTTTAAAAAGCGGCAAAATAAGGGAGCATTAAAAAGGAAGCGCAACAAACTATCGAGGCTACTCGCTTTCCAACCCCTTTTTCAAACTCTGCAAAACTTTTTTTTCAATCCGCGAAACTTGCACCTGCGATACCCCTATCGCCTTCGCCACTTCGGTTTGCGTTTTGTCGCGGAAATATCGCAAAATTATTACCTGTCGCTCCTTGGGTTTCAATCGCGAAATAAGCTGTTTCAGTGCGATAATATTTATTTTTTTCTCGCTGTCATCATCGGCTTGGGCGATTTTGTCAATCAAAAAAATAGGGCTGCCGTCGCCTTGGTAAATTGTGGCGTGAAGCGACTCAACATCGTGCGCCGCCTCCGTCGCGATAATCAAATCCTCGGTTTCCGCGCCGATTTCCTCCGCAAGCTCGCTGAGCGTGGGCTGACGCCCGAATTTTGCCGTAAGTGCCTCGGTTGCGTAACGCGCCTTTGTTGCCAATTCTTTCATCGGACGCGAAACTTTAATTATGCCGTCGTCGCGCAAAAATCGTTTGATTTCACCAATTATCATCGGAATTGCATACGTCGAAAACTTCACTTCGAACGACGTGTCGAATTTTCTGATACATTTTAAAAGTCCTATCGCGCCTATTTGATACAAATCATCCGGCTCGTATCCGCGCTTGGCAAACTTTTTTACAACCGACCAAATCAGCCCGCTGTTGTCCCGAATAAGCTGTTCGGCGGCATCATTGTCGCCTGCCTGCGCCCGCGCGATTAAATCAAGCGTCATCGTTCGACCCGCCGATTTTTTTTGTCAATTTGACGCTTGTCCCCTCACCCGACGCAGACGAAACCTCAACGGAATCCATAAACGATTCCATCACGGTAAAACCCATGCCGGACCGCTCCAACTCAGGTTTCGTTGTAAACAGCGGCTCGCGTGCGGATTCAATATTTTCAATTCCGACGCCTTTATCGCAAACTTCAATTATAACCACGCGCTCTTCGACTGAAAAAACTATTTGCACAAATTCATTTTGATTTTCTCCGTAACCGTGAATAATCGCATTTGTAACAGCTTCCGATACCGCCGTTTTGATTTCCGTAACCTCTTCAACGGTTGGGTCGAGATGCGCGACAAATGTTGCCGCAACAACCCGCGACACCGAAATATTTTCCGTAAGGGCGGCAATTTCCAACCTGATTTTATTCATTAAACGCGCCCCCCAACATATGCATGGCGGTTTGAGCTGTTTCCGCCCGTGACACAATTTTAGAAAGCCCGGATACATCAAAGAGTCGCGAAATCGGCTCGCTCATGTTTGCAATAACAATGCGTCCGCCGCTCATTTCCGCCTTTTTGTATCGTCCGATAATCATGCCGATGCCCGACGAATCCATAAACGAAACGTCGCCCATGTCCAACAAAATGTGCCGACACGACGATTTTTCAAACATCGAATCAATCTGCGCCCGAAGACGCTCCGCCCGATAGTGGTCAAGCTCCCCTGTCGGCGCGGCAACAAGTACCCGCCCGTGAACATTCAGTTTTATATCTGTTTTCAATCCCATACGAACCCCTTCCATATTTTGTCATGTAGATATATCATACCAAATATTTCCGATTTTGCAAGGATAATTTTTTTGCCGAGACCGCAGGCTCGCCCCGCACCCTCTCGCGAACTACGTTCGCTGGCCGGGCGGCCTCGCTGACGCGACCCGACTTCGCCGGGAGACAGCCCCACCCGCTTTTTGAAAAAAGCGGGGCAAAAACTTTATTAAAAAACCGCGCATTCGCGCGATTTTTTAAAGGGTCAAGGGATGAAATCCCTTGCAGGGGATTGGGGACAGCGTCCCCAAGGTTTTAAAAACTATGCGTACATATTTATCTCCGTCAAATGCGCGTAAAGCCCGCCGCGAGCAACAAGTTCGTCGTGCGTTCCGATGTCCTCAATGCGACCTTCGTTGAGGACGACGATTTTGTCGGCTTTTTTTATTGTGGAAAGGCGGTGCGCAATAATTACCGTTGTGCGATTGCGCATCACATCGTCCATGGCGTCGCGAATTTGCCGTTCTGTTTCGACGTCAACGGCGGCGGTTGCCTCGTCGAGAATAAGAATCGGGCGGTCGCGAAGAACGGCGCGAGCAATCGAAACACGCTGCTTTTGCCCGCCGGAAAGTCGCAATCCGCGTTCGCCGACAACGGTGTCGTAGCCGTCGTTAAGCCCGACGATGAAGTCGTCGGCGCGGGCAAGTCGCGACGCTGCGATGATTTCATCGCGGCTTGCCTCCGGACGCCCGTAGCCGATATTTTCCGCCAAGGTGTCGTTGAACAAAAAGACGTCTTGTATGACATTGCTCATGGAGCGGCGCAAACTGCCGAGAGAAACATCTCGCAAATCGTAGCCGTCGAGAGTGATTGCGCCGTCAACGGGGTCGTAAAAGCGATTAAGCAGATTGATGAACGTGGTTTTTCCTACGCCGGTCGGGCCGACAAGCGCGACAACTTCGCCCGGCTTAATTTCAAGAGAAATATTTTTCAGCACGTCGTTGCCTTCAATATAATGAAACGAGACATTGTCGAACACGATATGTCCGCGAACTTTTTGAAGCTCGTGAGGGTTTTCGCGTTCTTTTACGTCTATTTCCGCGTCGAGAATTTCAAAAACACGCTCTGCGCCGGCAATTGCCGTTTGCAGGTCTTCATTGACGCGGGCAAGCATAGTCACGGGCTGATAAAAAATGTTCAAAAACATCAAAAATGCCACAATATCGGCGATAAGCTCGGGGTTTTCCAACGCCATAATTCCGCCGTATGCAATTACAATCACAGAGCCAATGCTCGAAAGATACTGAACCGCACTGCCGTATGCTGCTGAAAGTCGCAACGCACGAAGAATCGCGATGGCGTGAGCGCGCGCGCCTTTGCGAATTTTCGCTTCTTCGCGCTCGTGCTGATTAAACACCTGAATTTCCTTCATGCCCGAGATATTATCCTGCAAATTCGCGTTAAGGTCGCCAAGCACCTGCTGCCCCGCGCGAAAAATCGGCAAAACTTTCTTTGCAAACACAACGGAAATAATTACTAACGCGGGCATGGCAATCAGGCTTAACGCCGCGAGTTGTGCGTTAATCGCAAATAAAATAATTGCTACACCGATTAAAATTGCCGCATTTACGATAATATCCGGCACAGCATGAGCAATGAGTACCTCGATATTTTGCGTGTCATTCACAACGCGCGACATAATTTGCCCGGTTTGTTTATCGTGATAAAATTTCATGGACAATTTTTGCAACGTCGCGTAAATTTTTGTACGCAAATCTGCGACAAAGTGCCACGCCGCATAGTGCGTATAATACGACCGTATGTACGCACAAATCGCCTGCGCAAAATAAACCCCCGCGAGAATCAGCCCGAGCCGCAATGCCTGTTCTATAAGACGCTCGTCGCGTTCAACCGCCATTCTTGTAAGTTCGCGCACAACAAGCGGCGCGTAAAGCTGCGCCGCCGTCATGCCGACAATTGCAACAAGCGCGATGAGCAAATGTCCCCAATACTCTCGCGATGCTTTAATCAATTTGATTGCAAGTTTCATGTTTTCACCGTCGATTTGTTATAGTGAATCAATTTGATTCACTATATTTTTTTGTGGCTTCGCCCCAAACCCCACCCGCTTAAAAAAAAGCCAGACAAAAACTCTAAAAAAATCGCGCAAAGCGCGATTTTTTTAGTTTTTTTGATTGTGTCGAGAATCATTTACTTAAACAATTTTCAATTTTAGAGTTAAGTCGCTTTAAGCGAGCGATGCTGTTTTCTATCGCACCTTTAGCGTTACCGGAGGCCGACCCGAGTTCTCCTCTGCGGTGTAACAACGCTAAAGTCAACGCCTCTCGCAATGCGGTGATGTCATTGGCGTCAAAAGAAAAATCCATACTAACCCACCCTCCTCTTTCATTGCTTTTGCAATCCGAGGTTACTTATTTTTCAAATTAAACCATGCTCCGAGTCCCGGATATTCTGCAACTTCATCAAGCTCTTCCTCAATGCGAAGGAGTTGATTATATTTTGCCACACGGTCGGAGCGAGCGGGCGCACCTGTTTTGATTTGTCCGGCGTTTACCGCAACGCAGATGTCGGCGATTGTTGCATCTTCTGTTTCGCCCGAGCGGTGAGACACAACGGTCGTCATGTTGTGGCGATGCGCGAGCTTCATGGTTTCGAAAGTTTCCGTAAGCGTTCCGATTTGGTTTACTTTTACGAGAATCGAGTTGCCCGTGCCGGTGTCAACGCCGCGCTGAAGACGTTCGGTGTTGGTAACAAAAAGGTCGTCGCCGACGATTTGCACACGGTCGCCGATGCGGTCGGTCATAAGTTTCCAACCGTCCCAATCCTCTTCGTCCAAGCCGTCCTCAATTGAGATAATCGGATATTTTTTGCAAAGCGCGTCGTACATGTCAACCATTTCGGCGGCGGTGCGATAAACTTCTTTGCCGGTCGTTTTGCTTTCGCCTTCGAAGTAATACATGCCCTCTTTGCCGTTTTTCTTCGCGTCACCGTAGAGTTCGGTTGCGGCAACGTCAAGCGCGATGCGAATATCCGTACCGGGTTCGTAGCCGGCTTTTTTGATTGCTTCGAGAATAATGTCGATAACTTCGTCGGGGGTTGCGAGGTTCGGCGCGAAACCGCCTTCATCGCCCAAAGCCGTTGCAAGTCCGCGACCTTTGAGAATTTTTTTGAGTGCGTGATAAATTTCCGCGCACCAACGCAGAGCTTCTTTGAAGCAGCACGCGCCCACGGGCATAATCATAAATTCTTGGAAATCGACGGTGTTGTCGGCATGTTTTCCGCCGTTGAGAATGTTCATCATCGGCACGGGAAGCTGCTTCGCGTTGAATCCGCCCAAATATTGATACAACGGCATACGAAGAGCGGCGGCGGCGGCTTTTGCCACGGCCATTGATACGCCCAAAATGGCGTTCGCACCGAGTTTTGCTTTGTTCGGAGTACCGTCGAGTTCAAGCATTTTCTTATCAACGGCAACTTGGTCGATGGCGTTCATGCCGCAAATTTCGTCGGCGATGATGTCATTTACGTTATCAACTGCCTTTTCAACGCCAAGCCCAAGATAACGCTCGCCGCCGTCACGAAGTTCAACAGCTTCAAACGCTCCCGTCGATGCGCCCGAAGGCACTGCGGCAACACCGCTTGAAATTTTCCCGCCTTCGTCCTCGACGATTACCTGTACTTCCACTGTAGGGTTGCCGCGCGAGTCCATAATTTCGCGTGCGTGCACCTCTACGATTTCGATAAATGTTTTAATCATTTCCGTTCCTCCTGTATATTTTTGTTTTTTCTTCGCCAATCGTTCGCTGCTTCCTCTTTCATTGCAAGTTGCGTATCCGGCACAATAAAACGTGTACCGCTCGGCGTTACAATGAAAACTTCGTCCGAGTTCATCAAGATTACGTCCTCAATGACGTCACAAATCATTTCGCTTCCGCAGGACATGAATCAATCCTCCTTCGACTTCTCTTTCCTCTTTTCAAGCTGAGCTTCTTCAAGCACGGCATCTAAAACTTCTTCAATATCGTCATAAAGTTTGTTTTTAGCAAGTGCTTTCAGGGACTTCGCAAATCCTACAATCTCAATGCGGTTCATGGCACAGCCTCCTTTTCATCCGTCCAAAACTCGGAAATCCACTCCTGACTTTTTTCAAGTCCGCATGACGCGCATTTTTCTGCGGATTCGTTGCGCTCAGTCCAACATACGGAGCAAAGATTTTGCACGAATATTCCTCCTACTTCACAAGCAAACTTTTTCCTGTCATTTCGGGCGGTTTGGGCAAGCCCATTAAATCAAGAAGCGTGGGCGCGATGTCCGCGAGGCGACCGCCGGGCGCAAGTGAGATACCGTCACCGCAATTAAACAGCACAAACGGCACCGGATTTGTTGTGTGGGCGGTGAACGGCGAATCCGGTTCGCCCATTTTGTCGGCATTGCCGTGGTCGGCGCAAAAAAACATGCGTGTACCGTTTTTTTGCATCGCACCCATGGCGCGAGCTACGCATGTATCGATTGTTTGAACGGCTTCAATTGCCGCAGGCATAATGCCCGTATGCCCAACCATATCGCAATTTGCAAAGTTTACGACAATCAAATCATATTTTTGCGATTCAATCGCCTCAATGAGTTTATCCGCAACCTCCGGCGCGCTCATTTCCGGCTGCAAATCGTATGTCGCAACCTTCGGCGACGACACAAGAATCCTGTCTTCGCCGTCGTAGGGGGCTTCGTTGCCGCCGTTGAAAAAAAATGTGACATGCGCATATTTTTCTGTTTCCGCCAAGCGAAGCTGCGTAAGCCCCTTGTCGGACAAATATTTGCCCAAAACATTGTCCATGGATTGCGCACGAAACGCGACATGTTTGTTCGCGATTGACGAGTCGTATTCCGTAAAGCACACGTAGTACAGCGGAAGAAGCTCGCCGCGCGAAAAGCCGTCGAAATCGGCATCGCAAAAAGCTCGCGTAATTTCGCGGGCGCGGTCCGGGCGGAAATTGAAGAAAATAACGGAGTCCTTCGCGCTGATTTTCGCCGCAGGTTTTCCGTCGTGCAAAATTGCCGTCGGCACAACAAATTCGTCGTTTACGCCGTCGGCGTAGGTTTTTTTCATGCAGTCCTCGGCAGATGCAGCGGTTGCGCCAACGCCGGACGTAAGCACGGCATAGGCTTTTTCGACGCGCTCCCAACGGTTGTCCCTGTCCATGGCGTAATAACGCCCGGAAATCGTCGCGATTTTCCCGACGCCGATTTTTTGCATTTCGGCTTCAAGCTCGCGAATGTAATCCGCACCGGATGCGGGCGGAGTATCTCGCCCGTCGAGAAACGCATGAACGTATACTTCGGAAATGCCTTCGCGTTTGGCAAGCTCCAACAGCGCGTACAGATGCGAATTATGGCTGTGAACGCCGCCATCGGAAAGAAGCCCGTACAAATGCAGGGCAGAGCCGTTGGTACGCACGTTTTCCATCGCGCCGAGAAGTGTTTCGTTGCCGAAAAAGTCGCCGTCGGCGATTTCCTTTGAAATTCGCGTAAGCTCTTGGTATACAACGCGCCCCGCGCCGATATTCGTGTGGCCGACCTCGGAATTGCCCATCTGCCCGTCGGGAAGCCCGACGTCAAGCCCCGCCGCCGCGCCCGGCTGAAACGGAAACTTCTCCATGAGCCAATCCAGATGCGGCGTTTCGGCAAGAGCAATTGCGTTTGTGTCGCGCTCATCACACAAGCCGAAACCATCTAAAATCATCAAAACTACGGTATCTTTTTTCAAAAGTGAACCACCTTTTCGAAGGTTGATTTTAAACTTGCGCCGCCCACAAGTCCGCCGTCGATATTAGGCATGGAGAAAAGCTCCCCGGCGTTGTCGGGGGAAACGCTGCCGCCGTATAAGATGCGAACGGCATCTGCTGCCGCAGCTCCGTGAGCGGCTTTGATTTCGTCGCGAATAAGCGCGCAAACTTCTTCTGCCTGCTCTTTCGTGGCGGTTTCGCCCGTTCCGATTGCCCAAACCGGCTCGTATGCGATTACGATTTTCGCGATATCCTCCGCACTCATTTCGTCGATTGCAAACGCGAGTTGCTTACGAATTACGTTAAACGTGCGCTTTGATTTGCGCTGCTTGGACGTTTCTCCGATGCAGATAATCGGTGTCAAACCGCTGTTTAACGCCGTCAGAGCCTTGAGGTTGACCTCGGTGTCGGACTCTTTAAAATATTCGCGCCGCTCGGAGTGACCGACAATCACGTACGGAATATCCATGCTTGCAAGCATTTTTGCCGAAATCTCGCCGGTGTACGCGCCATCTTCAGCGTAATGCATGTTTTGCGCGCCGACTTTGATGTGCGTGCCCGCAAGAATATCACGAACCGCGCTCAAATGCACGTAGGGTACGCAAAAAACTACATCTGCCGCGTCGGTATTCACCGTCCCCTTCATTTCTTTTGTGAAACTTTCCGCCTCTTTCGCACACAAATTCATTTTCCAGTTGCCCGCAATAAGTTTTTTTCGCATGATTATCCCCTGTCTTGAACCGCCGCAACGCCGGGTAATTCTTTGCCTTCTAAAAATTCAAGAGATGCGCCGCCGCCGGTTGAAATATGTGTCATTTTGTCGCCGTAGCCGAGCTGATTTACCGCCGCCGCACTGTCGCCGCCGCCGATAATCGTGGTTGCGTCGTCCATTCCCGCCATAACCTGCGCAAGAGTAAGCGTGCCTTTTGCGAAATTCGGGAACTCAAACACACCCATCGGCCCGTTCCAGATAACGGTTTTTGCGGTTTTGATTGCGTCGGAGAAAATTTCGCGGGTTTTTTCGCCGATGTCTAAGCCCATATAATCGTCTTCGATGCCGCTCGACGGCACGGTTTTATGCTCTGCATCTTTTGCAAATTCTTTTGCAACAACGGTATCGACCGGCAAAAGGAGCTCAACGCCTTTTTCTTTGGCTTTTGCAAGCGTTTCTTTTGCGGTTTCGATGCGGTCTTTTTCCAGAAGCGATGTGCCTACGCCGTGACCTTGCGCCGCAAAAAACGTGTACGCCATTCCGCCGCCGATAATCAGCTTGTCTACCTTATCGAGAAGTTTGTTGATTACCTGAATTTTGTCGGAAACTTTCGCGCCGCCCAAAATTGCCACAAACGGACGAACGGGATTATTTACCGCCTCGCCGAGGAATTTCAGTTCTTTTTGCACAAGATAGCCGACCGCTGTTTCTTTCACCAATTTCGCAACGCCGACGGTTGAACAGTGCGCTCTGTGCGCCGAACCGAAGGCGTCCATTACATAAACATCGGCGATGCTTGCCAAATCTTTAGAAAATGCGTCCTCGTTTTTGCCTTCTTCCGGGCGGAAGCGCGTATTTTGCAACATCGCGACTTCGCCGTCTTTCATTTCGGCAATTTTTGCGCGGCAGTCGTCACAAACAACGCTGTCGCAGTCCAAGAATTTCACGGTTTGCCCAAGATGCTCGCTGAGTCGCGCAGCAACCGGCGCAAGGCTTGCCGACGGGTCGGGACCTTTCGGCTTGCCCAAATGCGAACACAAAATCAGCTTTCCGCCGTCCGCAATCAATTTTTTAAGCGTCGGTAACGCACCGACAATTCTGCTTTCGTCAGTAATTTTGCCGTCAATCAGCGGCACATTGAAGTCGCACCGCACAAGCACTCTTTTGCCCTTCACATTGATGTCATCAATACTCTTTTTGTTTAACACTGAAACCCATCCTCTCGAAATTTTTTCCATAACAGAACAATTCTAGCATTTAGCGGCGCGGTTATCAATATGTAAAGTTTGAAATCGCACGTCAATCTGATTCTCATCCTATCGGGGGCTTCGCCCCCGCCCCCCCCCCACCCGCTTTTAAAAAAAAGCGGGGCAAAAATTATCAAAAAAATCGCGCGAAGCGCGATTTTTAAAGGGGGTTAAGGGGTCTGCGACCCCTTGCAGGGGCTTGGGGACGGAGTCCCCAAATTTAATCATCGAAAAAATTTCACGATACTTAAACCGGCTGTTGCGCCGTCGTTTGCGGCTTTTATTATCTGGGCTGTGCCGCCCGTGCAGTCGCCGGCCGCCCAAATGCCGGCAACGGATGTACACATCTCGTCGTCAGTTTTGATTTCGCCGGACGAACCGCTCGAAAGCCCGATTTTTTTTGCAAATTCTGCCGCGCCGGCCGTGCCTTCGGCTATAAACAGCCCTGACAGGGGAATTGTTTCGCCGGTTTCGAATGTCGCGCCGGACAGAATTTTTCGAGCCGGCAAAATGCTTGCGCTTTCGTCGGTGCTGTTAAATGTCCCGACAATTTCCGCAATTTTTTCCGTACGAACTTTAGCGGGAAAACTTACCGACGGCTCGTTCCCGTTTGTCAAAACCGTTACGGACGCAACAATCGGTAATAAATCCGCGACTTCATGCAGCGCATACGCGCCGTCGCCAAGTACGGCAACGTGTTTTCCGCGATAAAAAAAACCGTCGCAAATCGCGCACCAACTTACTCCGCGCCCTTCAAAATCGTTTAGTCCGGTGATTCGCGGCGCGTTGCGACTCGCTCCGGTTGCGAGAAGAACAGCGCGAGCTTCGATGGTGGCGTCGATAGTTCGTGCGATAAAAATATCGCCTTCTTTGCGAAGTCCGGAAATTTCGCCGCGAAGAGTTTTCGTACCGAATTTTCGCGCCTGTCGCAAGCCTTTTTCAACCAGCGATTTTCCGCTGATTTTTGAAAAACCGTAAAAATTTTCAACGCGCTCCGCCGTTTCAAGCGCGCCGAAATTTTTGTACACAAGCATCACTTTAAGCCCCGCTCGGGCGGTGTAAAAAGCCGCCGTTGCGCCGGCGGGTCCGCCGCCGATGATTAAAACGTCGTACATATCATAATCCCTCCTCTTGTGTTATTATGCGCGAGAAAGGAGTTTTGACAATGCGAACAATTTTTCTGATTTTGGCGGTTGCAACGATTGCGACATTTGCGGGATGCACGACGCAAGCCCCCGACATTGCCGATTTTCCCGCCGAAAGCATCATCGAAATCGGAGAGGGCGAAACGGTTTTTCAATTGATTGCGGATAACCGGGGCGAAATTTCCGTTTGGAGTGTTGCCACCAACGAAGAAACTGTCGGCGCGGCACTTCTCACATTGGATTTAATTGCGGGAGAAGTCGGTGCGTTCGGGCTTTTTGTAACAACGGTGAACGGCATAACGGCAACCGGCAACGCATGGTGGGGATTTTACATCGGCGACGAAATGTCAATGACGGGGGTTGACCAAACTCCGGCAATACACAGCGAAACATATGCGTTCGTGCTTACGGAGTAGACTTACAGTGAACGCATCATTGAAGGCGAACAGGGGGCGTAAGTTCCGCGCGGTGAGTGACCGGTGTTTTTCGCAGAAAAACACATTGAGCGAACCGCTTACGCGGCACAGCCCCTGTTCGCTTCATAGAAGCGCGTTCACTGTATATGCGTGAGAAGCGCGGACTTCCCGTACGGGATTTAACTGTTTTCGCAATGCTCGGCGCGATTTTATTTGCGGCGAAATTTTTTGCGCAAATTTTGCCGCCCGGGATGCATCTTGTGGGGATTTTTTTAGCCGTAATCACGCTTACATATCGTAAACGCGCGCTTATTCCGCTGTACGTTTTCATACTTCTCGACGGCGTTTACTGGGGTTTTTCGGTGTGGTGGTTGCCGAATTTATATGTATGGTTGCCCTTGTGGGGCTTGTTTATGTTGTGCCGACACACAACCGATACGAATACCGGCGTTGTAAAGGCAGACCCGAAAACGCGGTCAGCAGTGCGGTTTCCGCCCGCAAAAAAAGCCATTTTGTACATGTCATTATGCGCGTTGCACGGGCTTGCGTTCGGAACGCTTTTCGCGCCCGTACACGCGCTTTTTTTCGGACTGAACTTCGATGGGATGATTACGTGGATTATCTTGGGCTTGCCGGTTGATATTCTCCACGCCGCAAGCAATTTTGCCGCCGGAGCGTTAATTGCTCCGCTTGCGACGATTTTGAGCAAATTAGACAAACGACAAATTTAGGAACACGATAACTTATTCTGCCCCCGAGCACTCGCACATATACAAAAACAGAGTCGCAGCGTAGGTTATTGCTACGCTGCGACTCTGTTTTATTTAGGGCGTGTTCGAGCATTGTCGGTTAGCACGAACACGCCCCGATTGTTCAAATTTTTAACCGGAAAGACGGGAGCGTTTTGTTTTATCTGTGACCGTTCAAAAGCAGACCCTCGTTTGTATCAACGGTTACAGGACCGCCGGTTTTCACGAAATCCGTTACCTTCACGCCGGCGCGTAAAAGAGGAATGCTCAGTGCTTTCGCAACGGTTTCGGCGTGTGAAAAATCGAGTTTCTCCCACGAGCCGACTACAATTGCCCCTGCAAGTTTTATGCATTCGAGCATAGAGTCATCGGTGCTTATACATATCAGGATGTCGCCTTTTTCAAATGCGTCCGCTTCCACGGAATACCCTTCACTGATAACACGCGCCGTTCCGCGTACGATTCCGCAATTATTGCCTATTCCGGTAAAAATTACGTCGCCGATCGTACCTACACGAATTGTATTTGTCGCACCGGCTTTTCCGACAGGAACGCCCGCAATTGTTACCATAACTTCGCCGCTTTTGACAATTCCGGTTTCGATGGCGAGTTCTTCGGCGATTTCAAAAACCTCGCTGTCGCCGTCGAAAGGCCTTTTTGAAAGCATCGGAACGCAACCCCACGACAGGTTTAATTGGCGATAAACCACGGGGTCGGAAGTTGCCGCAAGAATCGGGCAACTCGGACGCGCGCGCGAAACCATTCGTGCCGCAAATCCAGAATCCGTAACCGGCACAATACACGACGCCCCCATTTCAAGCGCGGTTGCAACAGCCGCACCGCTTATTGCGTGGGTGATATTTTTGTTCAAATTTTGATAATGCAGGGCGATTGTTGAGTCGTAATCAATGCTCGCCTCGGTTTTGCGCGCGATTCTGTCCATCATTCGAACGGACTCGACCGGATATTTCCCGCCCGCCGTTTCGCCGGAAAGCATCACAACGTCCGAGCCGTCGAAAATTGCGTTTGCAACGTCGCTTGCTTCGGCGCGGGTGGGACGCGGGTTTGAAATCATGGATTCAAGCATGTGCGTTGCGGTTATGACGGGCTTGCCCACCGCAATGCATCTGGTAATCAAGTCTTTTTGTACTATCGGGACTTCCTCCGGCGAAATTTCAACGCCCAAATCTCCGCGCGCGACCATTACGGCGTCAACCACTTCGAGGATGCTTCCGATATTATTCACGCCGTCGCGAGATTCGATTTTCGCGATAATTTGTATCTTTTTTCCGCCGTTCGCGTTCAAAATTTTGCGAATATTTAAAACGTCCTCAGCGGTACGCACAAACGACGCGGCAATCCAGTCAACGCCGCGCTCTATGCCGAATTTTATGTCCTCGACGTCCTTTTCGGTAAGGGAGGGCAGGTCTACGTAAACATCGGGTACGTTTATGCCCTTGCGATGCCCCAAAAATCCCGAATTTATAAGCACACACTTGATTTCCGTGCCGCTGATTTCCGTAACCTGCATTTCAAGCAAGCCATCGTCAATCAGAACACGGCTGCCGACCGCCAAGTCGCGCGGCAAATTTTCATAGGTAACGGCAACGCGATTTTCGTCGCCGACAATATCTTCCGTTGTAAGAATAAACTCTTTGCCCTGCTCCAAAAAGACTCTGTCTGTGCTTAATTTTTTTGTACGAATTTCAGGACCTTTCGTATCCAAAATAAGCGGAATCGGGCGATTCAATTGTTCACGCGCCTCTATAACGGTGTCCATAAGTTTGCCGTGAAAGTCATAGTCGCCGTGTGAAAAATTAAAACGCGCGGCGTTCATTCCCGCCAGAATCATTTTTTTTATTGTTTCAAGTTCACAGCTTGCCGGACCGATTGTTGCAATAATTTTTGTTTTACGCATTTTGTGCCTCCCCATGGTTCATTTTCTCCAGTATACCACAAAATTTATCTCGGCGGAAAAAATTTTTGAAAACCTATTCGGTAACCGCTCAGCTACCAAATAGAAAGTGTTGAAAGTTTATTTCCATGTTAAACTATAGACAGGCTGTTCTTTTTTCTGTATTATACTACTCGGTAAAAGAATAAAAAAATCTGTTGGGGGGTTCCCACATTGATAGATATTGACAATACGCTCGATTTAAAAGCACGGATTAAGGTAATCGGTGTCGGCGGAGGCGGAAATAACGCTGTTGACCGCATGGTTGAAGACGGCGTACAAAACATCGAATTTATCTCCGCAAACACAGACCACAAAGCGTTGACAAAATCGAAGGCTGCATTCACAATACAACTCGGCGAGAAATCGACGCGCGGGTTAGGAGCGGGAGGCAAGCCGGAAATCGGCCGTCGTGCCGCCGAAGAAACACGCGATATCCTTGCAAAAGCCATTGATAACACCGATTTGTTGTTCATTACTGCCGGAATGGGCGGCGGCACCGGAACAGGCGCAGCTCCCGTAATTGCAACAATCGCTCGCGAAATGGGCATTCTCACTGTTGGCGTTGTGACAAAACCCTTCACCTTTGAGGGCGGCCCGCGAATGAGAAACGCCCTTGCCGGCATCAGCGAGCTCCGAAAAAATGTTGATACCCTTGTAATAATCCCGAACGAACGCCTGCTTTCCATCGTCGGCGACGATGTTTCTTTGGTTGACGCATTTCGTCGTGCCGATGAAGTTTTGCACCAGGGTGTTGTCGGAATAAGCGGCGTAATTTTGGACGACGGTCTCGTAAATCTCGACTTTGCCGACGTTCGCACCGTCATGGAAGACCAAGGCATTGCGCACATGGGCATCGGCCGCGCGTCCGGCAAAAATAAAATCGAAACCGCAATCAGAGAGGCCATCAACAGCCCGCTTTTAGAAACCTCCATAAGCGGCGCGAAGGCTGTAATAATCAGCTTCACCGGCGACCAGAGTATGGGACTGCGCGACATTTCGTCGGCGGCAAACTTTGTCGGAGGCGCACTCGACCCCGACGCGGTTGTAATGTTCGGCGCGACAATCGACGATTCCCTCAAGGATGAGGTGCGCGTAACAATTGTTGCAACCGGTCTCGACGAAACGCCGGCATTGTCCGCAAACACAATTCCCCCACCCCGCGCCGCCGCCGACCCCTATACACAGCATTCGCCCCATTCGCCGCACGTCAACTCGCACTCCGACGCACCGCCCGATATTCAGGTTGCCATGGACGAACGCGAAGAATTAAGACCCATTCGCGAATCGAATTTCCGCTTAATAAACGAAGATATGACCCCGCCTTTTCTCCGTGATTGGAAAAAACGCACTGACAGATAATTGGGATTTGCGGGGACTTCGCCCTCGAACCCCGCAAACTTTTTGGAAAAAGTTTGACAAAAACTTTCTTAAAAATCGCGCATTCGCGCGATTTTTTGTTGCCGGAACAATTTTCTTTGCAATAAAAAATCGCGCGAATGCGCGATTTTTTTGTTGTTTTTATCGAACTTTTAAAGGACGCAATGAGCGAAGCGAATGTTTCCCGCGCCACCCTTCAAAAAGTTCGTGGGGCAGACCCGGCCGCCCGGTCAGCGTACGAAGCACACGAGAGGGTTTGGGGCGATGCCCAAAAAACTACATATTACCGAGTCCAGTCAAGAAGTAACTCGTCAACATCAGTGCCGTGACCGCCTTGAAGACGCTCAATTCTTACGGAATCAACGCGGAAATCATGGCTTCCGCCTGTACCGGTAAGACCGATATTGCCGATTAAGCCGTCAAATTCCTGACCGCCGTCGAGCGTAATTTCAACAACCAACGTATACGCACCTGTCGGGGATACGTCTTGGTTGAAGTGTGCGGGAATAACGGTCGCAACATCTTCCGGCGAAAGCGAATGGTCGTTTACAATCGCGTAATCGCCTGCCGTGTTGTCGCCGAAAAGATTTACGTTCGTTGTCCAACGCACGCGCCAACCGCCGGTGCCTTCGTTTGTTACGCCGTAGGTTATGCGATAGGTTGCGCCCGGTTCGGGGTCAAATGCGCGAACATTGCCTTCCGTTCCGGTGGCAAAAGGCCATTCGTCGTGGCTTTCGCCAATCACGATAAGTGCGCCTGTAACAGCACCGTCGGGGCCGCCGCCGCGTGCAACAAGAAGACCGATTCCGTCATATTCTTCCTCTTCATCGGGGGTCTCTTCGACAACCGGAGGGTCGTTAACAACGGGGTCATCCTCGGGAGGAGCAACATCGGGTTCGATTGTTATGGGGGGTTCGGGCGTAACGGGTTCTTCGTTACCGCACGCGGTAAACGCAAATGCGGCAAGAATCGAAATAAGTGCAAGCAGTAAAAGTTTTTTCATTGTAAAAAATCCTTTCAGAATTTTAAATTATCTGCGGCGAAGAGCAGCCGTGCCGCCGTATGACGGGTCAAGAATCAAATACGCTTCCGCGATATGGCTTTCGTAACCGCCAACGCCGCCGAGACCGAAATATGCCGGCCCGGAGCTGACAACATCAGCCCAACCGCGCATTCTGGGCAATTCAACAACAATTCTCAAGCCGTCGTCGGGCGTCCAGATGGGGGACTGAGTCCAACTCCAACCGTTACCGTCGCTCATGCGAACGAGTTCGATGTCGGAGTCGATTTCCTCCGAAAGCACAACTACAAGATGAGTTGCCGCCGCCAATGTTGACATTTGCAGAGGATACGAGTTACCGCTTCTGCCGTCGGTGTTCCAACCGGGTGCCCAGTTATGGGGATAGTCGAAACCACCGAGATTCCACACGAAATCGTAACCGGCAGGAGGACCTGCGGGAGCAGGAGGCTCTTCGACCACGGGGTCGTCTTCAACAACCGGGTCGTCCTCGACTGCGGGCGGTTCTTCAACCACCGGGTCGTCCTCAACAGCGGGGTCATCTTCAATAACGGGGTCGTCCTCGACTGCCGGGTCATCTTCAATAACAGGGTCGTCTTCGACAATCGGGTCGTCCTCAATAACAGGGTCATCTTCGATTACCGGAGGTTCTTCAACAACCGGGTCATCTTCGATAACGGGGTCGTTAATCACGACATTTTCAGTAGCATCATCACAAGCGCAAGCCGTGAACGCAAAAGCCGCAAGCATCAAGACAAGAGTAAGTGCAAAAAATTTTTTCATTGCAAATCTCTCCTTTTAGTTTCTGGTTACGGTTATATTGTAGACATTGTACGGAAGTTGTGAGCCTTCGCCGCCGATTGCAAAGCGAACGCGGTGTCTTTCGCCGCCGTGTTCGTCAAACGCCGCAGCGTTTATAACAGCGGTGGCTGTAAATGTTGTTGAGCCGGAAATGGGAACGCCTGCGTTATCTTCGCCGGGCCTGTTGAAGCGCAACCAACCGCCGCCGGTGCCCATAATATCAACGGTGCTGCCTTCGGGTGCGTTTGCAACGCTGCCGGTAACAACGATTGTATAGCTGTTTGCGGCAAGGTTAAGACCCATTTCAGCAAACATGATGTCAAGCGTGTGCCAGTCGGCAGAACGATTTCCTACGCGAATACCGACGCCGCCTTGGGGAGAAGCGATAGCTTCAATGGAGGGGCTTCCGGAATCCATGATATGCGGCGTGTACAATACAGTCGCCGAGCCTTGTGTTCCGACGGGTACGGCTTGGAGAAGCTCGTCGGAACGCATTGCGTAAACGACGTTTGCGGGAAGTGCGGGTACTGTAACTTGCTGCGGAACAACCAAATCAACACGGCGTATTACTATTTCGTGAATTTCGATGTTGCCCATGTTGTTTGCGGAAATGCGCAAAAGTCCGCGGCTGCCTGCGCCTGAAATTGTGGAAGCAGTGATTGTTTCCGTGAAGGTGAACGCACCGCTTGCGGCGTTCGTGAAGAATCCGGTCCACGGAGAGTCGCCGCCGCTGACCGTCATGTTGCCGGCTTCGGAAAGAGAACCGTGAACGGTCAACTCGTAGGAGTTCGCGCTCGTGTTGAGGTTAAGCGCGGGCGTAACGATGTCAACCGCATGGTAGTTGGCTTCGCGATTGTCGATGCGAAGGGCAACGCCGCCGCGCGGATTTTCAATTACGCGGAAGGTCGGGCTTCCTGCGCCCAACAAATATTCGGTTGTTAATACGTCTTCACTGCTGCCGCGTGTTCCTACGGGCATGTTTTGGAAATATTCGTCGGTTGAAAGCGACCATACAACTCCTGCAGGACGTGCGGGAAGCACTACTTGCGGAGGTGCGGGTTCGGGTTCGGGTTCCGGTTCGGGCTCAGGCTCGGGTTCTTCGTCGCCATTGTCATCGTCGCCGTTAGCGGGGTCTTCATCGCCGTTTTCGTCGGGGTCGCCGTTCTCGTACCCATTTTCGTTGTAACCGTTTTCGCCATGTTCGCCGTTTTCGTATCCGTTTTCATCGTAACCGTTGACGGGGTCGGGTTCGCCGCCGGGTTCGATGGTTTCGGATTCGTCGGGGTCTTGTGTGACGTCCTCAATTTGGTCGATTTCAATGTTGGTGTCTACAGTCTCCGGTTCGTCATCTCCTCCGCACGCCGTCATAAAGGCGAGGGAAAATACAATCAATGCTGCCAATAACAAAAATTTTTTCATTTTGCAAATCCTCTCATATTTTTATGTTACGGAAGAGCAGACCTCCAACGAAGTCTGCTCTCCCGTTTACGCATAAATTTTTATCTTTGCCAAAATGCAAGAGTGTCGCCGCCTTGCTCTACGCTTACCCAGTTTACGGTAAACTCGTGGCTTCCGTACAAGCCGGTAAGCCCGACGTTTCCGATTAAGCCGTCGGCTTGTGCGTTGGCGTCGAGAGTAACGTCCACAACCAAGGTGTACGTTCCCGAGGGGGAAACGTCTTGGTTAAAGAGCGCGGGAACAACCGTTGCAACCGCGCCGGTTGAAACCGGATAGTTGTTTACAACGGCGTAATCGCCAGTGGTGTTGTCGCCGAAAAGGTTTGTGCTTCTCGCCCAACGAACGCGCCAACCTTGCGCGCCTCTGTTTGTTACGTTGAAGGAAACGCGATAGGTTTGCCCCGGAACGGGTTCAAACGCACGTGCGCCTTCTGCGTCTGCGCCTGCGAACGGCCAAACATCGTCGCCTGCGCCGAGCACTACCATTGCGCCGGAAACTTCGTCGCCGTCTTCGGTGGTTGTTGCAAAGATGCCTTCGGAATCGGCGTCACCTGCGGCGGGAGGCCCTGCCGGCGGTTGTACAACGGGAGGTGCAACGGTTGCCGGTGCGTCGCCGAAAACAATTGTTACGGTTGAAGTATCGCCGTCCCAGTCGGTTGTTGCGCCCATTTGCTCGGCTACGAAACGAACAGGCACGAATGTGCGCCAGTCGCGAGAAATTGCCGCACCCATTCCGCCGGGCAACTCTTGACCGAGAACGATTTCAAGCACTCTGCCGTCAGCTAACGTAACGACTGCGGTTTCCGTAGCGGCAACCCAATCGACTTCCGCGCCGGGCAGGGCGTCGCCGATAAAGCGCAAGGGGACCATGGTTCTCCAGTCTTCCGTTGTGAAAGGAGCAGCGTCGAGGGTCATGGCCTGACCGTTCACCATTGCTGTTTCGTTGCCGATTGTAAGTTGGATTACAACGCTTTCGGCAGCGGGAGCTTCCGGTTCTTCGACAACTGTGGGTACATAAGGAACGTAGGGTTCATCGTCGTCTTCGTCAACGTAGTCTTCGTCGTCGTAATCTTCAACGTAGTAGTCGTCGTCTTCGACGTAGCCGTTGTCGTCTTCAACGTATTCTTCGACGTCATCAACGTCATCAGCAACAACGTCGGGAACGCCGGCAAATTCGGGAAGATTTGCGGGGATGCTTGTTCCGCGCGCGATTACGATTTCATAAATTGTGTATTCGGGGCTGTTGGATGCGATTCTCAAACCGCGATTGCCCGAACCGAGTCCGCCAACCGTAAATGTATGGGTGAGTTCCATGTATTCGCCCATAGCATCCGCGCCGGCAAGTACACTCCAAGGGCTGTCGGTGTGAGAAATCCAAAAGCCTGCTTCCGCATTCGCGCGAACGCGAATCGTGTACTGTCCGCTTGAAAGGTTAAAGCCGTCTTTTGTGAAATGAATGTCTGTGGTGTAGTGATTTTGTCTGCTGTTGGTAACTCTGATTGCGTGACCGTTGCCGTGGGGGTTATCCACGAGTTCAAATTCCGGATTGCCTGCGGGATGCAGGTAGGGCGAGTCTTCAAGAACGCTGTGTTCAATTGCGCCCGCCGGTTGTACTTGAACAGAGGGGTCTGTTGCAAGTTGGAACACTACGGTGTCGTTCGCAAAAACCACCATCGGCGCGAACAACGATACAACAAGTGTGAGGCTCAGTGCAAGCGCGATTGCGCGCTTCGCGAATTTGTACTTCATCATAAATCTCCTCCTTAATATTGTTGTTAATTTACCCACATTTCCGCAGATAACACGCAAATTATACACGTGGAAGTTAATCCCATACATGGACTGAGTCCGGAGTATTTGTACTTTTTTTAGTTTTTGTAAACGAATTGAAACATTTACAAGAATTATGTCGATTTGCGCCGCTCGGCAAGCCAATAATCCCGCTTCGAAAATTTCTGAATTATAAAAAAACTTTATTAAAAAAAATTTTTTTTAACGCTGTGTATATTTTTGTTAAATCCGGCAAATATTATAAGCGTGACCTAAAACTTCCGTTTAGGGAACAACTAAATATCCCCCCTCAAAGCCCGACCTCATCCCCCCCCTGAGGTCGGGTCTTCCTTTTTAAAGGGTTAAATGTACGCAAATCCCCTACTTCATCCTATGCGAAAATTATAAATACATACACTGCAACGATTGCCAAAATAATCGCGCCATCGACAAAAAAATTTTTTCGCTTTTCAGCCGGCGTTTCGTTTGCAGGCGCGGATGCTTCCGGTGCTTCCGGCTCTTCCGCTGTCTCTTCTGTTTCCGCTGCCTCTCCGAGTTCTCCGGCATGTTCCGATGATTCCTCGGCTTCTGTTTTCGCGTTGTAATCATCAACGCGCTTTTTATTATGCCGAACGAAACCGCGAAACAGGTAAATCGAAACAACGCTTGAACCGATTAAAATAAACGCGAACAAAATTATAAAAACAATCGCGCCGATTATTGCCGGGTCGGCAATTTCAGGCGGGGCGTCGAAATATATATCGCCGGGATAATACTCTTCTTCGACCGGCATATTCATCAAAATCCACATAATCGTAACCTGCGACGCATTTAAAATGAAATGCGAAATCACAGCCGCACGAATGCTTCGTGTCGCGTGAACAATATAGGCAAAAAATATTCCCGCGAAAAAAGTGAAAAAAAATTGATGTGCGTTAAAATGAAATATTGCGAAAAGTAACCCGTTAATCAGAGCCGCAATCCAAAACGGCTTGCCCTTGAAAGTTGATTGGATGTATCCGCGAAAAACAACTTCTTCGCAAATTGCGGGGGTAATCGCGACAACCAAAATGAGTACCCAAAACGGATACTCAACCTGCCCCATAACAAATTGAGCTATTTCATTGGGAAAAATCAAGTTCGTCAAGCCGGAAATAATCATCAGAACGGGCTGCAAAAAAATGCTCAACCCGGCAATGTAAAGCAGATTTGTTTTTCCGAGCCGCATGTGCGGCAAATGTTGATTAACTCTTTCGCGGAAAAACGCAAGCCAAATCGCAAGCGGCAAAAGCAAGGCGGTAATCTGAAAAAACATCTGAAACCACAGCGACGCAAGAAATCCGGGAGCAATACCGGCAACACGCAAATTCGAATAAATCACCAAATAAGCAATTTTGTACAGCACCAAAAAAAGCATAAAAAAAAGTCCGCGCCTATGCATCATCGGACACCTCCGTTAAAAAGACCTCCAAAACCTTGGCAATTTCATACGGACGCCGCGAATTTGCAATTACGCACAAAAACACGTCGTCGGAGTCGATTCCGTAAATATCCAAAACAGGCGAGCCGTAAAGAGAAATCGCCGCAGCCTGCCCGTTGATAAATAAAATTCGGTCGTGAATGTCCGTCGCGTCGAAATATTCAAACACCGCATCAAAATTTCGAATAATGCGCCTGTCTTCGGCGAGTTCAACGGCGGCACGAACCCCGTCGTAAGTCGTAATTAAAACATCAATCGCGCCCATTTGAAGCATCGCGACAAAACGCATTTGCATTGCGTCGTCATGCTGACGAATGCCGCGCGTCGTAAAATCCGTGACGAAAACAGCTTGCCGTGCCGGGTCGGGCGCAATCACCGAAAGCCCTTCGGCGAGTTCGTGAAGCTGAAATTCCATCGCCGAAACGCCGTCCCACGCAATGTACAAATATTCCGACGGGCGCGGATTCAAAATCGAGTTCACCAAACTTCCGAGCAAAAAAAGCACAAAAATAACGCCGGCTATATGAAATTTATAATACTCCCAAAGATACCAACGTTTTTCGGCGAAATTCATTTGCGCGAACTTCGCCCGCTCCTCTTTGAGGTGATTTTTTATTTTTTTCAAATCATTGCCCTCCGAGCATTTCAATTGCGCGAGGCAGTGCGTCTTTGGAGTTTTTCCAAGGTTCATCGGCGTTTCGGAAATCGAATTTCAACGTGAACCATTCCAAGTCGGATTCCATCTCCGCGAACCGTGCCATTTGCGCAGGCAAAATTTCATCGAGAAATTTTTCGCGCTTGCCGCGCCCGAGCTTTTCCGCCGCTTCGAGAAGGTCGATAAAATGCGGCACGCAATAGCCTTTTTGCGCCGAAATCAATCGCGCGTCGTCCCCTCCCCTGTCGCGGATATAAAAAAACGTGTCGATGTACCGCGCAAAGGTATTTTCAACCTTGCGGCACACGTAACACGAGTCGTGAGTTTTTTTCAGATGTTCTTTCAGGCGCGAGATTGTCGCACTTTTGTCTTTGCCGAAAAAAGTTGCGGGAATCCGTCCTTTTACGATGTTATTTAAATCTGCGTTTTGCCGCTGAAAATACGTGTGCAACATCAAGCCGAGTCCGAGGCGATTCTGCTCGGCGTACATAGCATCAAGATGCCGCTTGCAAAAACCGACCTTGTTCGTTTCCATGCGCACATCGTCCTCCATGTAAGCCGGCCCGAGAATAAACTGAATCGCGTCGCGTTCGAGCTTGTCGTGCATAACGCAAAACGCGCAATTTTTCGGCTCGCGCAAAGCGTCAAGAACAGGAATTGTGTGAATTTGCATTTTGCAGCCCCTTCAGGGCGCGTTCCCGCCAACGCCCGTTTTTTTGTCAAAATTCGGGCGTTGTCACTTGACGGTGACGCACCCTGATAAAAATTCAACCAAAAAAATATGCTCTTGTTCAAGAACACGTGCAGCGAGGTCTTGCGGGGTATCGCCCGGCAACACAGGAACTTTCTTCTGCGCCAAAATTTCGCCGGTATCGTATTCGGACGTAACACGATGAATGGTGATGCCGGTTTCCGTTTCGCCCGCCGCAAGAACCGCCGCGTGTACATTTATTCCGAACATTCCCTTGCCGCCGAACTTTGGCAAAAGCGACGGATGAATGTTAAAAATTCGCCCGGCATATTCGCGCAAAACGTTTTCCGGCATTTTTTTTAAATACCCCGCAAGAAAGACAATGCCCGCTTCATGTTCGCGCAAAATTTCAAAAATTTTTTCGTCCGACGCGCCCGGATATTTTGCTTCCGACACATGAAATGCCGGAATTTTTGCCGTTCGCGCACGTTCAAGGGCGCGGGACGTGCTGTTATTGCTGATTACAACGCACACCCGCGCGGGGATTTCGCCCGCTTCGCACCCGTCAATAATCGCCTGCAAATCCGACCCGCCGTGCGATGCAAAAACCGCAATGTTTGTCATTCGAGTGTTGCTGCCATCAAAACTTCGCCGCCCGTTTTCGGCCGGCTTGTTTTCGCCGGTCACGCGAAAACAACTCCTTCGCCCTCAACAACACGCCCGATAATTGAGGCATTTTCGCCGTTTTGCGCGAGAAGCCGCACCGCTTCATCCGCTTCATCCGCCGAAATCGCAACAACAAGCCCCGTCCCCATGTTAAATATATTGTACATATCCGCGTCACTTATGCCGCCCTGATTTTGCAAAAATGCAAATATCGGCGGAATTTCACGCGGCGCGATTTCCGCACCAAGCCCCGCAGGCAACATACGCGGAATATTTTCAAAAAATCCGCCGCCGGTAATATGTGACATGCCCTTGGGATTCAATTTTTCGCAAAGAGCGAGCGCGGCTTTTGCATAAATTTTCGTGGGCATAAGCAAAATTTCGCCCAACGGCTTATCGAAATCGGCATAAATTTTGCGCAAATCGAGTCCCTTGTCCGCAATAATTTTGCGAATCAACGAAAATCCGTTCGAATGAACGCCGCTTGACGCAAGCCCGATAAGAACGTCTCCGGCTTTTATATTTTCGCCGGTAAGCATTTTTTTCTTCTCAACGATTCCGACGCAAAATCCCGCAATATCGTATTCATTTGTCGGCATTGTGTCGGGATGTTCCGCCATTTCGCCGCCGATTAACGCGCATCCCGCTTGCACGCATCCCTCACTTACACCCGCAACAACATCCTCCATCGTTTGCGGAATAACCTTTCCGCACGCGATATAATCCAAAAAAAATAACGGCTTCGCGCCAACAACGATAACGTCATTTGCGCACATTGCAACCGCATCAATGCCGATTGTGTCGTGCTTTTCGAGGGCAAAAGCAAGCATCAGCTTTGTCCCTACTCCGTCCGTGCCGCTTACAAGAACGGGTTCATCGAATTTTCCTGCCGCGCTGAGGTCAAACAGCCCGCCAAACCCGCCGATACCTCCCAACACGCCGGGGATTTTCGTCCGTTCAACGTGTTTTTTAATTCGTGAGACTGCCTCATAGCCAGCATGAATATCCACGCCTGCTTGTTTGTAAATTTCAGACATCACAAGCCCTGCCCTTCTTCAACTCGCGCAAAATCCTGCAAATGCGTAGGATAATCGCCGTTAAAACATGCCATGCACAAATTGCGACCGACCGCCTCGGCAAGCCCTTCCGTGCTGATAAAATCAAGAGAATCCACGCCGACTTCTTTTGTAATATCGGCGGCGGAGCGTTTGTGTGCAATAAGTTCTCGCGGCGACGGCGTATCAATGCCGTAGTAGCACGGATAGCGATACAACGGCGACGCAATTTTCATATGAACTTCTCGTGCGCCGGCTTCGCGAAGCAATGCGGAAATATATCGCACCGTTGTGCCGCGAACAATCGAATCCTCAACAAGCACAACGGATTTCCCGTCAACAATTGAACGCACCGCAGACAGCTTCATCTTGACGCCCATCTCGCGCATATGTTGTTCCGGCGCGATAAATGTGCGCCCGACGTATCTGTTGCGAATCAACCCGATTTCGTAAGGAATATTAGCCGCTTCCGCGTAACCGATTGCGGCGGAAATCCCGGTATCCGGCGAACCGATTACAACATCTGCCGATGTCGGTGACTCGCGCCACAAAATTTTGCCGGCGTTTTTCCGCGACGTATGAACGTTCACGCCCTCGATGTCCGAATCCGGACGCGCAATATAAATGTATTCCATTCCGCACACATGCAAACTGCGGTCGCTTGCAAAAAAATCTGATTTAATTCCGTCGTCGTTTATTGTAACGATTTCACCGGGAGCAACATCGCGAATATAAGTCGCGCCGACAACATCAAGCGCGCATGTTTCGCTTGCAATAACATATGACTCGCCGAGCTTTCCGATAACCAACGGCCGCAACCCGCGAGAATCTCGCGCCGCATACATTTCATGCTGCGTCATAAGAAGAAACGCAAACCCGCCGTGAACCTGCGCAAGCGAACGCTTCACGCGCTCAAAAAACGTAAGCTGCCGCCAACGCTTAATCAGATGCGCCAAAATTTCCGCTACGCACGAAGTTTGAAAAATACTGCCGTACTCCTCCAGCTTGCTTCGCAAACTTGTCGCGTTCACAATCGAACCGTTATGGCAAACCGCCAAAGCACTGTTTTCAAAATGAAACAACAACGGCTGAACAGCGGCACTGCCCCGCGTGTCTTTTGTTGCGTACAAAACATGCCCGATTGCCGCCGTGCCGTTCAGTTCGGAAAGCATGTCCTTCGTGAACGCTTCCGTCAAAAGCCCGATTCCGCGCGAACGAATAAGCTCGTTGCCCTTTTTTGCAACAATGCCCGCTCCGTCCTGCCCGCGATGTTGCAGGCTGTGCATACCGTAATACGTAAGCCGCACCGACTCCGGATGCCCCCAAATTCCGAACAACCCGCACTCCTCGTTTATTTTTCTTTTTATTTCCCCTTCAGAAGACATTCGACAGACCCTCCCCAAACATCATGCAAAATCTTTGCCGGAATGTTCAGCAATGTTTTGCCGTCCGCTTCCGCAAGCAAATCACCGTTGTCGGTGACGCATCCGATAGGACGGATTCCTCCTGCCAACGCTTCAAACGCCGCCTGATTTTTCGGCGCGACGCTTACAACAAAACGCGACTGACTTTCCGAAAAAAGAAACGCCGTTTTATTTTCGCAATCAACAAAAATTTCCGCACCGAGGACAAAGTCACTCTCGCGCCCGAAAAGCGATTCCGCCACGGCAACCGCAAGCCCGCCTTCGGAAATATCATGCGCCGACGCAACCAATCCATTTTTGATGGCGGAAAGCAAAATTTCCTGCACATGTTTTTCCCGTTCGAGGTCACATTCCGGCGGCGCACCGAAAATTTTTCCGTGCATCAATTTTTGCAACTCACTTCCGCCGAATTCGTTTTTCGTTTCACCGAGCATATATATGAAGTCTCCTGCGTTTTTGAAAAATTGCGTTGTGATATGCTCGGGATTTTCAATAAGCCCGACCATTCCGATAATCGGTGTGGGATAAATCGCCGTGCCGCCGTGTTCGTTATACAACGAAACATTACCGCCTATCACGGGCGTGTTAAGCGCGACGCACGCTTCCGAAATTCCGTCGGCGGCGCGTTCGAGCTGCCAAAAAATCTCCGGATTTTCCGGCGAACCGAAATTTAAATTATCTGTAACCGCCAAAGGCAAACCGCCGCTTGCAACGATGTTTCGCGCCGCTTCCGCAACGGCAATTTTTCCGCCGACATACGGGTCGAGATAAACATAACGACCGTTGCAGTCCGTTGTTGCAGCAAGAGCCTTATCCGTGCCGCGCACACGAATCACGCCGGCATCCGACCCCGGCGGAACGACCGTATCGCCCGAACTGTCAAATTGTCGGTACGCCCAACGCTTGCTTGCGATTGTCGGTTGCGCCAAAAGTCGCGGTAATATGTCGTTGAAATTTTCAACGGTAATCGACGTATCAATCCCCTGATTTTCCGCAAAATACGCCGCCTCACGCGAAGGCTTTTGATATTCCGGCGCGGATTTTGCAAGCGCGTCGGCAGAAACCTCGGCGGTAAGCTCGCCCTTATGGTAAATTCTCATCATTCCGTCGCCGGTAACTTCGCCGATTACAACGGCGTTTAAATCGTAATCCGCAAAAATTCGCTCAAACTCGGCTTCGCTTCCGGATTTTACAACAAGCAACATACGCTCCTGCGTTTCGGAAAGCATCATTTCATATGCCGATAAATTTTCGTCGCGTTGAGGAACATAGTCGAGCATAATTTTCATGCCCGTGCCGCCTTTCGACGCCATTTCGCACGACGACGAAATCAGCCCCGCCGCGCCCATATCCTGAATCCCGATTACAGCGGGATTTTCCGCAATCGCCAAAAATGCTTCAATTAAGCGTTTTTCAAGCTCGGGATTGCCCGCCGGCACAGACGAAGAAATTTTTTGCGATTCCTCCGAAAGCTCGGTGCTTGCAAACGACGCGCCCTGAACTCCGTCGCGTCCCGTCGGTGCGCCGACGTACATAACGGAATTCCCCGCGCCCCGAGCGACGCCTTTTTTTATGCCGTCGTGCTTCACAATGCCGACAACCATCGCGTTTACAAGCGGATTTCCGGCATAACACGGGTCGAAGCAAATTTCGCCGCCGATTGTCGGCACTCCGACTCCGTTTCCGTAGTCGGCAATTCCGCGCACGGCTTCTTTGAGCAGGAATCTTGTCCGTTCGTTATCAAGCTCGCCGAAGCGCAACGAATTTAATGAAGCAATCGGCGTCGCGCCCATGCTGAAAACGTCGCGAACTATTCCGCCCACGCCCGTTGCCGCGCCGTTATACGGTTCAACCGCCGACGGATGATTGTGCGACTCAATTTTAAAAACCGCCGCAAGACCGTCGCCGATATCCACGACGCCCGCGCCTTCGCCGGGTCCCATCAAAACGCGCTCGCCCTCCGTCGGAAATTTTCGCAAAACCGGCTTGGAATTTTTGTACGAGCAATGCTCGCTCCACATCGCCGAAAATAATCCGATTTCTGTATAGTTCGGCAGCCGCCCGAGGACGCTGCACACTTTTTCAAATTCCTCGTCCTTCATGCCCATTTGCGCATAAATTTTTTGCTCTTCTATTTGCTTTGCTGTCGGTTCGTTCATTTTTTTCATCCTTTCGCCATTGTTGCGCAAATTATATCATAAGAAGGACACCGGGAACACATTCAGCCGAATACCGTTTCCGGGGAAATAAAAATCCCGATGATTTTAAGTCACCGGGATTTTAAAAATTTTTTATTTTTTAAACGAAGTTGCGAATTACATCGGCGTAAACGGACAAATGCTCGGCGGAAAGCAGACGAATTTCGTCGTTCATGCCCAAATTTTCGATGCGTCAACGGCGGCGAGAGTTTTTTCAACATCGCCCAAAATATTAACATGCCCCATTTTGCGCCCGATTTTGGCTTCGGCTTTGCCGTACAGATGCAACTTTCCGTTCGGCAAAAGCGGCAGATACGGCGCGAGGTCGCAGAGTTCTTTCATATTCATATGGTCGCCCAGAATATTCACCATCACGACAGGGGTGTGCAGCGCGGGGTCGCCGAGAGGCAAGCCGCAAATCGCACGAACGTGCTGCTCGAACTGGCTCGTTACGCAGGCGTCGATTGTATAATGACCGGAATTATGCGGGCGCGGCGCAAGCTCGTTGATTACGATTTTTTCGCCCACCACGAACATTTCAATGCCGAGAACCCCGATTGCGCCCATATTTTCGGCAATTTTTTTTGCGCACTCCACGGCTTCTTTTTCAAGCTGAGGCGAAATCCGCGCAGGGACGATGCTTTGATGCAAAATATTGTTCACGTGAATATTTTCCGCAACGGGGAAGGTGCGAACTTCTCCCGTCGTGCTTCGCGCAACGATTACCGAAATTTCCTTCGAAAACGGCATGAATTTTTCCAAAATGCATTCATGCGCAGCGGCAAGCTCGCGTGCGGCGGGCAAGTCGGCTTCGGAACGCAAAACAATCTGCCCCTTGCCGTCGTATCCGCCGGTTGCAGTTTTGATTACACACGGAAACGTCATCTCTTCAAGCGGAATTTCACGAAAAACCGGCGAGTATCCGGACACCGTTTCCGGACGAATATTAAGCCGTTCCGCATCCTGAATCAACGCGAAATCCGCAACAGGAATACCCATGCCGGCAATCGTACTTTTTTCCAAATAACGATGCCGCGTGATTTTAAGCACATCACTGCCTTGCGGCAAATACGAATTTTTATTCAACCACGTTAAAGCCTCCACGTCGATATTTTCAAATTCGTAGGTAATTACGTCGCTTTCCGACGCAAGTTTTTCGATTGCCGCGAGGTCGTTGTACGCCGCAGTTATTTCCACGTCGGCAACCTGTCCGCAAGGGCAATTCGGTGTGGGGTCAAGCACCGCAACACGATACCCCATCGCTTTCGCCGCAAGACACATCATTCGCCCGAGTTGTCCGCCGCCGATTATTCCGATTGTTTGATACGGAAAAATTTTTTTCATTTTATTCCCCTCCCATGCAAGAAGCGATTATTTTTACCGGCGACACCCGACGCTCAGATGTTCCGTCGCCGAGTAAGCCGAAACCCCTGTCGAAATCATCGTTTGCGCCCCATGCCCAAAGCTCGCCGTCGTTTGTTACGGCAAAGGCGCGGAACGAACGTATCCATCCGTGGTCGAACATTACATACGTCGCGTCAACCTGCGCCACATTTTCCATGATTCTCACCGGCGAAAGTCGAATCCCCGTTCCGCCGTCGTCGGGCAAATTCCAACGAAGTCCGCTTTCGAAGCGATACCCGTCGCGGTATTCATATGCAAATTCGAGCACGCCGTCTTCCCATAAATCCGTATGGCTGCCGGAAAATTCCGAGCCGTCGCCCAACGCAATTTCTCCGCCCCATGCCGCACCGAAATTTCCCCATCCCCACAGTGTTCCGCCGCCGTCAATTACATATGCTGTGTTGCCGACCGCAATCATCGACACGGCATTATCCATAATCCGCACCGGCATTTCGCGGTCGATTGTTGTGCCGTCGCCCAAGGTCGGGCCGGGTCGCCAATGGTCGGGCAAACGATTCTGCCCCCATGCGTACAACGCACCGTCGGTGGTGATTGCGAAATTCGCCCGCCCCGCACGAAGCGCGTACGAAACATTATACATAATACGTTCGCCTTCCGGCGTCATCAACTCACCGGCAGTGGTTATAACGAAATTTCCGCATCGCGAAACTTTGGCGATATTCTGCATAATCGGCTCGGGAGAAAGCCGCGCGGGAATCTCAACCGACTCGCCGGTTTCCGAATTGAAAATCCAACTTTGCCCGTGCCAATGATAAAGCGTGTTGTCGTCGGTTATTGCAAATCCGCCCGTTTGCGTCGGAACAACCGCACTCACATTTTGCAAAATTTCCACCGGCAACAACTGATTTTCTCCGCTGCCGTCGCCGAGCGCGACAAGCCACGCTTCGCCTTCGCCGCTGCCCCACGCCCAAAGCGAACCGTCCGCGCGAATCGCATACGTTCGCGCACCGACGTATCCCACATGACTGCACGGCACACCGAACGGCATCACGGCATATACCACGTCATCCAACACGCGCACCGGCGAAAGACGCGGCTCGGTTGTGCCGTCGCCGACATTGCCCCACGAATTTCCGCCCCAAGTATACAATCCTCCGTCTGCCGCAATCGCAAAAGAATGATGCGGCCCCGCCGCAGCCCGAGCAACATCCTCCATAATTTTAACCGGCTCGCGACGATTTTCCGATGTGCCGTCGCCGACCGACATAAGCCACGTCCAATCATCAGCCGCGCCCCACGCCCAAAGCGCACCGTCCGCCGTAATCGCAAGATTATGCATGAACGACGCCGAAATCGCGATTGCATTTTGCGGAACGTCCGATTCGCCGCCGGGATGCGCCGACCCGCCATTCGGATGAGCCGAATGCACTTCATTTAAATATGCGCTATCCGAATGGCTTTCATCGGAATGAAGCCCTGAATAAAGTTCGGAGGCTTCGCGAATTTCTTCACCTTCCGCCGGTAATTCGACAAACGCTCCCCCGCCGGCGCATCCCGCGAGAAAAATGCAAACCACCGACAATGTCAAAAAAATTTTTTTCATGTTCAATCATCTCCGAATTTTTAAATTTTTTCGCAAGAAGTTTACCGGACTGCAAGCCGCCCCTCGCCGAAAATTTTAAACTTGTGCAAGATGCCCATTATAGTTTTTCCTGCAAACTTTTGCAAAAAAACGCCGGCAAAAACCTATCGGCAACCGATAGGTTTTTCGCGCACACTCAATTCGCCACCGAAAATTTTTAATTACGCAAGATTTATTTTACAAGCACACTTCCTTTTTGCTATTATATTTTTCGGGAGAGTGCTGAAAAATTACGCTTTCGCATATGCCGCATCTCGAAAACCGGTCTAAAGTCGCCGGTTTACTGCGATGCAGGCACAGTTCAAGCTATTTTTCAACACTCTCCCCGGACAAATTTTTTTTCGGAGAAGGGACCGGTAACAATGAAAATCGGAACTGTAAAAGAAATCAAAACTCACGAGTACCGCGTGGGCTTAACACCCGGAAATGTTCGCGACTACGTTTCGCACGGGCATGAAGTGTTCGTGCAATCGGGCGCGGGAGAAGGTTCGTCCCTTACCGACGAACAATATATCGCCGCCGGCGCGAAAATCGTAAAAACCGCAGAAGACATTTGGGCTGTCTGCGACATGGTTGTTAAGGTAAAAGAACCTCTCGAACCCGAATATAATTTAATGCGCGAGGGGCAAATAATTTACACATACCTGCATCTTGCCGCCGACAGACGCCTCACCGAAGTTTTAGCGGAAAGAAAATGCAAAGCCGTTGCGTATGAAACAATCCGCGACAAAAACGGCGGATTGCCGCTTCTTCAACCCATGAGCGAAGTCGCAGGCAAGCTGTCAATTCAAGTCGGCGCACGTTGTCTTGAAAAACCCCAGGGCGGACGCGGCGTACTTTTAGGCGGCGTTGTCGGTGTAAACAAAGCCAAGGTTCTTATAATCGGCGGCGGAGTTGTAGGAACAGCCGCACTTAAAATGGCAATCGGATTGGGCGCAAACGTAGTTGTAATCGACAACAACATCGCCCGACTCACGTATCTCGACGACGTTTTCGGCAATCAAATTCAAACGATGTTCTCATCAACCGCAAATCTCGAAGCCGCCCTCCCCCACGCCGACCTTATAATCGGTGCAGTATTGATTCCCGGCGGAGCCGCACCCAAGCTCATCAAGCGCGAACATCTCAAAATGATGAAAAAAGGCTCTGTAATCGTTGACGTAGCCGTTGACCAAGGCGGCTGCTGCGAAACAACAAAGGTCACTTATCACGACAACCCCACCTACACCGTTGACGGAATCATTCATTACGGCGTGGGCAACATGCCGGGCGCGGTAAGCAACACGTCAACGTTCGCCCTCACAAACGCAACCCTCTCCTACGGCTTAAAAATTGCCGACATGGGACTCGAAGCCGCCGCAAAATCCGACCCCGGCTTACTCTTAGGCGTAAACGTTTACGACGGTCACATCACCTGCGACGAAGTTGCCGAATTTTTCTCAATGAAATACACCGATTTGAATAGCTTGATATAAAACTACGGGGGCTTCGCCCCCATGCCCCCACGAACTTTTTAAAAAAAGTTCGACAAAAATTAAAAAAATCGCGCAAAGCGCGATTTTAAATTAAAGTTTTGATGAAACTTTTTCAAAAGTTTCCGGGTTTGGGCGGAGTCCAAGGTCTTAAATAAGGTTCTAAACATTAAGGAGATTAACATGGCAGATTTTAAAATTGCAACAATTCCGGGCGACGGAATCGGACCGGAAATTATTGAGGAAACGATAAAGGTTCTGGAGAAAATCGGCGAAATTTACGGTCATAAATTTGCGTTCGAAGAAGTGCTTGCCGGGGGAATCGCGATTGATAAAACAGGCGTGCCGCTTCCGAAGGAAACGATTGAGGTTTGTAAAAAATCTGATGCGGTGCTGCTCGGTGCGGTGGGCGGATGGAAATGGGATGTTCTGCCCGGCGATATGCGCCCGGAGCGTGCGCTTCTGGGGCTTCGCGGCGAGCTTGAACTTTATGCGAATCTGCGTCCGGCAATTTTGCACAACGCGCTCAAGGATGCTTGCCCCCTTCGCCCGGACATCGCGGCGGGCGGCATAGATATTCTCATCGTGCGCGAGCTTACGGGCGGCATGTATTTCGGCGACAGGGGGCGCAAGCAAACGCCTCTCGGCGAAGCGGCGTGGGACACAGAAATGTACGCCGTTGATGAAGTGCGGCGCATTGCAATTACGGCGTTCGACCTTGCCCGCAAGCGCAAAAAACATCTTACGAATGTCGACAAGGCGAATGTTCTTGAATCGTCGCGTCTTTGGCGCGAGGTTATTCTTGATGTCGCAAAAAATTATCCCGATGTCACGCTCGACCATCTTTACATTGATAACGCCGCGATGCAAATTATCCGCGACCCCGGCTCGTACGATGTAATGGTAACGACGAATATGTTCGGCGATATTTTGTCCGACGAAGCAAGTCAAATTACGGGGTCGATAGGGATGTTACCGTCGGCAAGCCTGAACAAGGACGGTTTTGGTATGTACGAGCCGATTCACGGCTCTGCGCCGGACATCGCCGGACAGGATAAATCCAACCCCATCGCCACGATTCTTTCTGCGGCAATGATGCTGCAATATTCCTTCAACCTCGACGCCGAAGCGGGCGCAATCGAAGCCGCCGTCACTGCCGTTCTCGAAAGCGGCGCGCGTACCGGCGACATCATGTCGGACGGAATGCGCCTCGTCGGAACAAAGGAAATGGGGCGGCTTGTTACGGAGCGGTTGAAGTAGCCGTTATACGTCCCGGAAATCAATTTTCATTAAAACCGTGGGGTTTCACCCCACACCCCACAAACTTTTGAAAAAGTTTGACCAAAACATTAAAATCGCGCATTCGCGCGATTTTTTTATTCAATGTTAAAGTTTTTGCCTCGCTTTTAAAGGGCGCAGTGAGCGAAGCGAACGTTTCCCGCGCCACCCTTTAAAAAGCGAGTGGTGCTGACCCCGGCGAAGCCGGCGTCGCGGAGCGACGGGCCGCCCGGCCGGCGAACGCAGTTCGCGAGAGGGTTCGGGGCGAAGCCCCGAAAATTGATTTCCGTGGTTATACGTCCTTCTCATTGTACCCGAAATTTTTGAGCAAAAAATCGTTATCGCGCCAATTTTTCTTGATTTTTACCCATACATCCAAAAAAATCGGTGAGCCGAGAAGTCGTTGTATATCGTGGCGAGCGGCTGTGCCGATTTTTTTGAGCATCGCGCCGTTTTTTCCGATGATTATTGCCTTGTGGGAATCTTTTTCGCAAAAAATTGTCGCGCCGATATCAACCATGCTGTCTTCGGCTTCGGTGCGGGGGCGCATTTGCGTGATTTCAACGGCAAGCCCGTGCGGAATTTCATCCTGCAAATACGCGAGAGCTTTTTCGCGAATTATTTCCGAAGCAATTTGACGTTCGGGCTGGTCGGTGATTTGGTCTTCGGGGAAATACATGGGGCCTTCCGGCAGAATTTTTTTGATTGATTCGAAAAGCGCGGGAATATTTTCGCCCGTAAGCGCGGAAACCGGCACGATTTCGGCAAAATTAAAAGCAAGCCCGTATTGTTCGATAATTTTGAGCAGTACGGGCTTTGCAATTGTGTCAACTTTGTTAATCGCCAAAAAAACCGGGCTTTTTACGCCGGACAAACTTTTTATAATTGCCGCATCGCCTTCGTGAATTTTTTCGCGGGGTTCAACCATGTAAATTACGGCGTCGGCTTCGTTCAGGGCGGTGTTCGCGCTTTTTACCATAAATTTGCCCAAGCGGGTTGTTGGCGTGTGAATACCCGGTGTGTCGATGAAAACAATTTGATAATCCTCGCCGGTTAAAATACTGCGAATTTTATTGCGTGTGGTTTGCGGCTTGTTAGATACAATCGAAATTTTTTCGCCGATAAAAAAATTCATAAGCGTGGATTTGCCGACGTTCGGCCGCCCGATAAGCGTCACAAAACCGGAACGGAAATTCTTAAATTCGTTAATGCGCTTCATAAAATTCCTCCTGTTGACTACCGATAGGTTTTTAAAAAATTATACCGGACTTTTAAAGTTCTCGTATGATATTATAAACGCGAAAAAAATCGTGCGGGGAGGGCAATTGCCGTGAACGATTATGAATTTTTAGGCGCCGGCAGAGATATAAATCATCCCGACACTTTAATTTATGTCGGGCTGCGGTTCGGCGAAAACATAGTTTATATTTTCATAGATGTATCTTTGGGGATTTCGCCTTACGTATTGTTTGAAGGCGACGATTTAACAAAGTTTGTTTCTGTGCGCCGAAACGAAGGTTCGACGTCGAGTTTTCGAATGACATACAACGGTTACAACTTCGATAACACGCGGTTTATCTGCTCGTCCGATTGGGTTTCGTTTAACCCGAACGACGCCACCGGGTATCGCATTGAAAACATGTTCGGGACGGCAACAAACTGCCGCTTCGACTTGGTTCTGGATATCGAGCGCATAACTGTTTTGGTTGAAGACGGAAAAATCAAATACGCCTTTCGAAACGGTGACAGCGTTTTGGATTAAACTTCCGGTCTGCTACGAGGAGGCTTGCAGTGCCTTTTATCATTGCCGTTGCGTTTTTGCTCGGGCTTTGCTTCGGCTCGTTTGCGAACGTCGTAATTTATCGTGTGCCGGCGGGAAAAAGTATCGTAAAACCACCGTCCGCTTGCCGACACTGCGGAAATCGTCTTAAATTTTTTGAGCTTTTTCCGGTTGTGAGTTGGCTTTTTTTATGCGGAAAATGTCGCACGTGCAAAAAGAAAATTTCGTTGCGATACCCGCTTGTTGAACTGCTTTGCGCGTTGCTTTTTGCGGGCATGGCGTGGTTTTCCCCTACCCTTTCGCTTGTGCCGCTGTTGGTTTTTGTGTTCGTGTTGCTTGTGATTTCATTTATAGATGCGGACACAATGGAAATTCCCGACGGCCTTGTTGTTGCCGGCGCGATTGCCGGTATTATTTTTGTTTTCGGCGGGCATTTCGGCATTTTTCCCGGCGCGGTTTCATGGCTTGACGCTCTTTTGGGCGCAGTTGCGGGAGCCGCGCCGCTTTTAATTATCGACCGCATCGTCATTCTGTTGCTTGAAAAAGACGGCTTCGGGTTCGGCGATGTAAAACTTATGGCCATGGTCGGGCTGTTTATCGGTTGGCAGTTGATGCTTTTGGCATTTTCGGTTGCGTTTATTTCCGCCGCTCCTTTTGCAATTTATCTTATGGCGACGGGAAAACGCGGAGGTTACATCGCTTTCGGGCCGTTTTTGTGCGCGGGTTCGCTTGCGGCATTGTGGTTCGGCAATTATTTCAAGGAGGTTTTTACATGACTTACGATGTTTACGTTTTCGACCTTGACGGCACGTTGACCGACCCTGTTGAGGGCATAACGAAGTCGTATCAGTACGCGGCGGCGGCATTCGGCATCAAAACGGAGCTTGCGGATTTGCGGCATTTTATCGGGCCGCCGATTCGCGAATGCTTCAAGGAACTCGGCTTCACCGACGACAACGTTGAACAGGGCGTTGAAAAATTTCGCGAGTATCTTTCAACTACCGGGCTTTATCAAAACGCGGTTTATCCCGATTTGCCCGCGACGTTGGCGCGGCTTAAAGCCGAAGGCAAGGTGCTTGCGCTTGCAACAAATAAAATTACGCCCTTTGCGCAACGAATTCTCGAACATTTTAATCTTGCGCAATATTTTTCGACCGTATCCGGCGACGAACCCGACGGCTCGCTTTCCAAGGACGGCAAAGCCGAAATAATTCGCATTGCTCTCGCGGGTATCGGTGCGAAAAAAGCCGTGATGCTCGGCGACCGCAAGCACGATATTTCAGGCGCGAACGCCGTCGGCATCGACAGCATCGGTGTGCTTTGGGGATACGGTTCTCGCGAAGAACTTACCGAGGCCGGCGCAACGCATATTATTGAGTGCGCGGATGAAATTTTTGCGATTTGACATCGCTCCGTGCTATCATATATAAAAAATTTCACAGACAGTTCGAAACCGTCCTGTCGTAAAACAAAACTACGGAACCCGACGCTTTTGCGTCTTTGTTTTGCGTACTCGATTAAGTGCCTCGTGCTGCTGTGCAGGAGGCTTTTTTTATGACAACCGAACCGAACAGACCGACAATGTCGCCGCTTTTGATGTATCTTGCCGTCATTTTTGTTGCGACGCTCTTGATTTCGAACGTAATCGCGAACCACATGTTGGTTTTTTTTCGCTGGTCGATTGACGCCGGAACAATCACTTTCCCCGTTACATACATCATTTCCGACGTAATTTCGGAAGTGTACGGCTATAAGTGGTCGCGGCGGGTAGCGTGGACGAGTTTGGCGATTAACGCCGTTTTCGCGCTGATTATCGTTACGATTGTGCGGCTTCCGTCGCCGGATTGGTACGACGGCGTGTATTTTACCAACGCTCTGGCGAACTCGTGGCGCATCGTTGTGGCGTCGCTCGCGGCATACTGCGTCGGCGATTTAGCGGACGACAGAGTTTTTCGCCGTCTTCGCGAACGAAATCGCAAAAAATATAACGGCAAGGAAAACATGCGCGGATTTGCGTTTCGCGCACTGCTTTCATCCCTCGTGGGACATATTTTGGACACGAATATGTTCGTGGTTATTGCCTTCGCACCGGTCGCTTTTCTTGCGGATACCGGCATACCGTGGGGAGCGTTGCCCGGCATGATTATTTTGGGCGTTATTTTAAAATGGGCGTATGAATGGGCGATAATTCCCGTCACGTACCGCGTGACAAAATGGGTTGGCGAGAAGGAAGGCGCGCAAAACGAACGCCGGGAACAATAGGTTTTGAGGCTGCCGGTAGCGTTCGCCCCTGAATGCACCCTTTAAAACCGGGGCAAAAACTTAAAATCGCGCATTCGCGCGATTTTTTGAATTTTTTGTCGAACTTTTTTCTAAAAAAGTTCGTGGGGTTCGGGGCGACGCCCCGAAGATTGACGCACTTTTCGACAAGCAACGATACTAATTTGGAAAATGCCGGCATTTGACGAACGAAAATTATTGCAGAATTGTTAAGCAAGTGTTACAATTTGCCTCGCAGTGATTACGAATCAACAAAAACACTGCTATATTCGAAAGGGGTCTTGAATGAAAGGCTTAAAAAAATTGTTTGTTTTGCCGCTTGCCGTTATCGCCGTCATTATTTTTCCGCTCGGAATTATCAGCTTTATTGCGGACGAACTCGCGTTCACAAATGTTGTGCTGATTGACGACGGCGTGGTTAGTGAGTTTCGCGTCGGCTCGAACACGGTTGAGGATTTTCTGCTTGAAGCGGGCGTTCCGCTCAGCCGCTCCGACCGTCTGAATCATTCGCCGGGTACGGTTTTACGGGACGGAATGACTATTGAAATCGAGCGCGAAACATCATTTTACATTCGGATAAACGACGGCGATTTAATCGCGCGGGCAATTCGTCCCGACGCAACCGTCGCGGAAGTTTTGAGGCAAGTGCAAACAGAAACGCAAATCGCCCATGTTTATCAGGGTCAGGGCGACACAGGCAGGTCGGTTGTAAACGGCGATGTACTGGACTTTGTTACATGGGTAACGCGGCTTGAGGTTGAGCAGCATCCCCTGCCCTATCAGCTTATTGAAAACCATACGGGTTCGGTGCCGCAAGGGCGGCAAAACCTTCGCATTGAGGGTGAATACGGGATTGAAGAGGTAACAACATCCATCGTGTACATCGGGGGAGAAGAAGAAGAGCGCGACGTCGTTTTAACGGAAGTTATTCTCGAACCGGTTGACGCGGTTTTGGACATCGGTACGGCGTGGCTCGGCTCGCTTACAAACACGAACTCGCCGGATTTCACGTACTTCCGCCGCGTACGCATGGAAGCAACCGCATATACCCAATACTACGGCTGCACCGGCAAGCATCCCGACGACCCGTGGTTCGGCATAACGGCGTCCGGACGGCGCGTGCAACACGGCATCGTTGCCGTTGACCGCAACGTAATTCCCCTCGGCACACGCCTGTATGTTGACGGTTACGGCTTCGCAATTGCCGCCGACGTTGGCGGCGCGATTCGCGGATACAAAATCGACCTGTTTATGTACACTATCGAAGAAGCCCGACGATTCGGTCGTCGGCATATATATGTATGGATACTTGACGAAATTTAGGGCGACAAGCGCGCTTTGAACGCCAATATCAGCAGTGAGCGAAGCGAGCGTTTCCCTCGAAGCCGCAGCAAATCTACAGCGAACGCACTTAAGAAGTCTGTTCGCACATTTTGAAAAATCGTTGTACAAAAAAATCGCGTGAATGCGCGATTTTTTTCTTGCTCCGGAGAGAGTTGCCGTGAACTGCGACAAGCATATGCGAACGAACAATTTTTCAACACTCTCTCGGGAATTTTTCCTCCGGCTTCGAGAGAATGCGCCCGGCACATACCCCCGGCGTCCGATGCGCGCGTGGCTCGCTCTTGCGCGAAAATCGCCGGCATGATATAAACAATCCAAACCTGAAAGGAAGATGACAAATGAAAAACTTTGCAAAAGCCGCTTTTTTCGCCCTCGCGCTGTTAATGATGCCCGTGATACACGTGTCCGCCGCCTTTGACGTTTTCACGGCAACATTTGACGCTCAAGTTGAGGTCGGAGTTTCAGCCGCACACGACGAAAACGCAGAGGCCGGCATTTCAATCCGTTATGACGAAAACGCATCGGTGGGCTTTTCAATCGGCTCGGAGGCGATTATTTTTATGACATTTGACGAGCCGACCACCTTTGCAAGCAATCTCGTATTTATTACAACGAACATCCCGGCACTTTCCCGCGCCGACGCGGAGTCTGCAAACGCGCGAATTATCTCGCTTTACGCCGATGCTGTCGCCATCGACGGCATCAGCGTGAACAGCATTCCCGCTTACGCGGGCGACGGTCAAATTGACACGTGGCTCCGGCTTCATTCCGAGTACGAATTTACTGAGATAGAGCCGTTTTCTTCGCTTATGCTTACGTTTGTCGTGGAGAATTTGCCCCTCGGCATCGAAGATGACGAATACGACGAACCGACAGATTACTACGACGATTACGAACTTTCCCTCGGCCCTGTCGAACCGGAAACCGTGAACAATGCAAGCGAAACCGATGAATCCGGCGGTTTTCTGATTCCCACTCTTGTAATCGTTGTTTTGTTGGCGGTCGGTTGCGCTATTTTTCTCGCATTCAGAAAAAAGAAATAATCCGGAGCTTCGCCCCAAAAAAACACACGCTTTTCCTCATTGCACCCGTTAAAAATGAGGCATAAACACTAAAAAAACCGCGCATTCGCGCGGTTTTTTCATGTTTTTGCCCCGCTTTTAAAGGGCGCAACATTCACATCAAAACTAAGCCGCGCCGGCACGACGCTTTTTGGAAATAATATCGAAGGCAACTGCAACAAGCAAAACAAGCCCGGTGGTAACACGTTGAAGATTCATGTCCACGCCGAGAAGTGACATTCCCATGTTTAACACGCCCATGAAAATCGCGCCGATTACAACGCCGCTTACCTTGCCCGTGCCGCCGTATGCCGACGCGCCGCCGATGAAGCAGGCGGCAATGGCTTGAAGCTCAAAACCCTCGCCGGCCGTGGTGTTGACCGAGTTAAATCGTGCAACAACAACAAGCGCGGCAACACTTGCTAAAAGTCCGTTATTTGCGTATGCGAAAAAAAGTGTGCGCTTTGTATTTATTCCGGACAAACGCGCAGCTTTAGCGTTTCCGCCCATTGCGTACAAATGCCGCCCGAGAACAGTATTTTGTGAAAAATAACTGTACGCAACAAAAATAACGCCGAGAAGAAGCAGAACGGCGGGCATTCCGTTATGACGTCCGAGCTGATGGAACAGAAAAATAACCGCAGCACTGATTATAACGGGATAAAGCATCTCCGAAAAAATATTTTCAACTTCATAGCCCTTGCTTTTCCGTCGAAAATACGAAACCAGCTTCATCGCGATAAGCACCACCGATATTGCAATTCCTATAAGCAGGGTTGAAATAAAAACCGTGTCGTCGTTGGGGTTATTGAGCCAGTGCGCGGGCAAAAAGCTGTTAAAAAGATTTCGATATTCAACGGGAAACGGGCCGATATTTCGCCCGCCCATAAGCCACAATGCAAGCCCGCGAAAAGTCAACATACCCGACAGCGTGACGATAAACGACGGTATGCCGATGTACGCAATCCAAAAGCCCTGCCATGAGCCGATTAAAATGCCGATTCCGAGGCACAATAAAATTGCAAGATACGGGTTAATGCCCATGTTTACGATAAAAATTCCCGCAAACGCACCCACAAAAATTACGATACTGCCAACGGCAAGGTCGATATGACCGCCGGAAGCAATACACATCATCATGCCGATTGCCAAAATAACAACGAAGCTGTTTTGCACAATCAAGTTGTTCAAATTGTGCGGGCTGAACAGCGATACCCCGTCGGGCAGAAGAATCTGAAATACCAACATTGTAAAAAGCAAAACAAGAAGCAATGCGTATTTTTCCGTTATACTCCTGAAATGTTTAGCCATAAAAACCTCCGTCTGTTTAATTTTTAACCGTGGGACGAAGCCCTCAAATTATTTACCTCCGGACGATTTCAAAATCATCATCATAATGGCTTCCTGATTGGCTTCTTCGGCGGATAATTCCCCAATCATTCTGCCTTCGTTCATTACATATATCCTGTCGCAAACGCCCAAAAGCTCGGGCATTTCGCTTGAAATCATAAGCACCGACTTGCCCTGCGCAATGAGGTCGTTAATCAGCGTGTAAATTTCGTACTTCGCGCCGACATCAATGCCGCGCGTCGGCTCGTCGAGAATGAGAATATCGGGTTCGGCGAACATCCACTTGGCAAGCAACACTTTTTGCTGATTTCCGCCGGATAAATTGCCCACAACCTGCTCGATTCCCGTGCATTTTACGCCGAACCGCGCAGAATATTCCGTTGCTTGTGCGCGTTCGAGGTCTTTGTTCAGGTGAAATCCGAAATCCGCAACACGCTGCGTGTTAGCAAGAGTAATATTCGGGCGAATTTCATTCGTAAGAACCAACCCCAACGCTTTTCTGTCCTCAGTAACGTAAGCGAGCTTGTGCGCAATCGCATCTTTGACGGATTTCAGCTTAACCGATTTTCCGTTTATGAATAAATCGCCGGAAATATCCGCGCCGTAGCTGCGCCCGAAAATGCTCATTGCAAGCTCGGTGCGCCCCGCGCCCATAAGCCCGCTGATGCCGACAACCTCGCCTTTGCGCAAGTTGAAACTCACGTTGTCGCAAACTTTAAAATGCTTGTACAACGGGTGATAAACCGTCCAATCCTTTACTTCGAGGCAAATTCCGCCGGGGGCAGCTTTTTCGCGCTCGGGATAATAGTCGTTGAGTTCGCGCCCGACCATCCCCTTGGCGATTCGATATTCGTTTATTTCATCCGTATCCTTTTCCATTGTTTCAATAACCGCACCGTCGCGAATAACGGTGATTCTGTCCGCAACCTGCTCGACTTCCTTCAATTTGTGCGAAATCAAAATGCAGGTCATGCCTTCGCTTTTAAATTTTACAAGAAGTTTCAGCAAATTTTGCGAATCATCCTCATTCAGGGCGGCGGTCGGCTCGTCCAGAATAAGAAGGCGCACATTTTTCGCCAAAGCCTTAACAATTTCAACAAGCTGCTGCTTTCCGACTCCGATATCCTGCACCAAAGTATGCGGCGATTCGTTAAGCCCCACAATGTCCAAATATTTTTTCGCTTCGGAGTAAGTTTGATTCCAATTTATTCTGAAAAAACTGCCGCATTCGTTGCCGAGAAACATATTTTCGCCGATGCTCATGTAGGGGTTGAGGGCAAGTTCCTGATGGATGATTACAATCCCCTTTTTTTCGCTGTCTTTAATTCGGCCGAAGCGGCATTCTTCCCCGTCAAAAAAAATTTTGCCCGTATAGCTGCCGTGAGAATACGTGCCGCTTAACACGTTCATAAGGGTAGACTTTCCCGCGCCGTTTTCACCGACAAGGGCATGAATTGTTCCGGGATACACTTCCAAGCTGACTTCCTTCAACGCCTTTACGCCGGGGAACTCTTTTGTGATACTTTCCATGCGCAACAAAGGAGTGTTCATATGTGTACCTCCTTTAAAATTTTTATGTAGAAATTGAGGACTCCGGGGAACACAAGTTCCTCGAACCCCTCAAAACTTTAACCGGAAACCGCGCTTTCGCGCGGTTTCCGAAGTTTACGAACATGCTGAACGGCTTCGAGAGAACGTGTTTGCAAATCACACGTGTTCCCGTGTTCACTGTGCGTACTTTTAGCCGTAAAGTTCTGCTTCGGTATAGTATCCGCCGTCAATCAGAAGCTCTCTGTAGTTGTCGAGAGTTGCAACGATGGGGTCACTGAGGTAGGTCGGAATGTAGAGAACGCCGTTGTTGTAGTCGGTTGTGTTGTTGATGGGAACTTCTCTGCCTTCTGCAATTGCGGCAACCATTTCAACAACGTTTTCCGCAAGAACGCGAGTATCTTTGAACACGGACATTGCTTGGTAGCCCGCAATCATGTTGCGAACGGAAATAATGTCGCAGTCTTGTCCCGTAATGATGGGGAAACCATCGGCTTCCCAACCTGCGTTGCGCAGAGCTTGGGTTACGCCTTGTGCTGTAGAGTCGTTTGAACACATAACAGCGTGAAGCGGATTTCCGCCGGGCGTAAGGTTGTTAAGCGCGATAAGGTTTTCCATGCGGGTTTGCGCATTTTCGGAAGACCAAGCGATTGTTGCAACTTGTGCAATTGCGGTTTGACCGGACGGAGAAACAAGCGTACCGTCATCAAGGAAAGGTTGCAAAATGCTCATTGCGCCCGGGAAGAAGAAGTTAATGTTGTTGTCGCCGGGGTCGCCTGTGAAAAATTCGATATAGAAGGGACCGTCTTGATTCGGTAAATCAAGAGCGTCGCGCACGAACTCGCCCTGCATTACGCCGACAAGGAAATTGTCAAAAGTTGCGTAGTAGGAAACTGCGGGCGTGTTCATAATGAGGCGGTCGTATGCGATAACGGTGATGTCGCGCTCGTATGCTTGTGCAAGCACTTCGGTAAGCGAATCGCCGTCGATTGCCGCAATAACGAGAATTTCCGCGCCTGCGCCAATCATGTTTTCGATTTGTGCAACTTGCGTGGGAACATCGTTTGCTGCAAATTGAAGGTCAACGTCAAACCCGCGAGCGGAAAGCAATCTGTTCAGGTTTGCGCCGTCTTGATTCCAACGTTGAAGGTCCATTGTGGGCATGGATACGCCTACTCTGACAGCTTCGCCGGGCACGTTGGGAGGTGTTTCGACATTGTCTTGCGGTCCTTGTTGGCCGGGTTGTTGTTGAACGGGCGGCGCGTCGTCCTCGTCGCAAGCACATGCGGTAAACGCTCCGAGCATCAAAATCAACATTACTGCGGGCAACAATACTTTCAAAATCTTATTCATTTCTGAATTTCCCCTTTCGGTTTTTTGATTTTTGCTAAATTATCACAAAAAAGGAAATGTGTCAATTGTGTTACAAAAACCGCGCAAAAATCAACCTTCGAGGCAGTTTTCGATGCAATAAAAAAACCTATCGGTAACCGCTCAGCTACCGATAGGTTTTTTATGTCATTGCAAAATCACATCAAACGCGAATCAAGAGTTCAAAACAACGCGCCGCCGCAAATGCCTTGTGGCGAGCGACCGGTCGTTTTTTCGGATGCTTTTCCCGAAAAAACGACATTGAGCGAGCCGTTTACAATAGCGAACGCCGTTGAGCACCGTGAAGGTGAGGCGGGAAATGCGGGCTTCTGCGCATTTTCCGACGAAGCCTGAACGGACTGCTCAAGTGCGTTCGCGACAAGGCATCGGCGGAGCGTTGTTTCCTGCCCTTGATTCGCGCATCAAATTGAAAATAATTTTCCGTCTTTGACCTCAAAAATTATTTCGGCTTTTTGCGCTAATTCCTTGTTATGGGTAACAATTACGACGGTTTTGCCCGTTTTGTGAATTTTTAAAATTTGCTCCAACACTTCTTCTTCCGATTCCGAATCAAGATTTCCGGTCGGTTCGTCCATCAAAAGAATGTCGGGGTTATTTGCAAGCGCGCGAGCAATTGAAACACGTTGTTGTTGCCCGCCCGACATTTCGCCGGGTTTTGCGTTCGCCTTGTCAGAAAGCCCGACTAATTGCAGCAACTCATCTGTTTTTTTTGCATGTTCTTTCGTCGGAATTTTTCCGAACATCATGGCGGTTTGAATATTTTCCGCAGCAGTGAGATTTTTCAGCAAATTGAAAAATTGAAAAACAAATCCGATTTTTTCGGCACGAATTTCCGACAATTTGTTGTCGTTCAGCGCGGAAAGATTTATTCCGTCGATGAAAACACTTCCGCCGGACGGTTTGTCGAGGCCGCCGATTAAGTGCATCAACGTACTTTTTCCGTGCCCGGATTTTCCGATAATGCACGAAAACGAACCGCGCGGAATTTCCAAATTTATGCCTTTAAGCGCATGTGTTTTGACGGACGAATTCCCATAAATTTTTTCGAGATTTTCGGTGCGAATGATTGAATTATTCATAACCCATCGCCTCCGTCGGTGTTAATTTTGACGCCTTAAACGCCGGAATAAATCCCGAAAACATCGACAAAACAAGCGATACGCCGATGGTTGCAAGCACAAGGTTAATGTCTAAAGTTGCCTCGGTTGTGACGCCCTTCATCAGCTCGTTCGCGCCGATTCGCGAAATAAAATCCCCTGCGAAAAACGCCGCCGCAAGCCCGACAATTATCCCCAAAACCCCTCCGAACAATCCGTACAGTCCGGATTCGAGAAGGAAATTTTTAAAAATTGTTCGGCGTTTGCAACCGATTGCCCGCAAAATTCCGATTTCGCGCCGCCGTTCGTACACGGCCGTCATCATCGTGTTAATCGTTCCGAACGCCGCCGCAACAAGTGCGACCGCCGCAACAACTTGTAACGTGATATTCACCGAGCCGATAATCGCAAGAACCGAGCTTAAAAGCTGTTCGTCGGTTGATGTTTGAACCGTGCCCGCTTCGATAATTGCGGCAATGTGTTCATCCATTCGTGACAAATCGTCAACAACCACCGACATATATGAAATCAGCCCTTCGCGCCCGAAAATCGTTTGCGCTGTCGATAACGGCATGAACATTGCAGAATCGTCGTTGCTGTGCGTTACGGCTAAAATTCCGATAATCGTGAACTCCGAGCCGCGAATCGTAACTTCGTCGCCGACGCCCAAATCACGCATTTGCGCGAAATTCGAGCCGATAATTACGGCGTGTTCGTCTCGGGCGGAAAAATATTCGCCGGCGAGCATCCGCCAGTTACGAAAATCCCACGTTTCCTGCGGAAGAATGCCGTTAATTACGGTTTCGCGGTCGCGAACCGCGGCTGTTTGCGTGAGGTGCGGAATAACGCTCAACCCCTCCAGCGCACGAATTGCGTAAAAATCCTCGATTTGAATTGTTTCGGAAACACGTTCGCCGGTAAGCAGAGCGATTTGGTTAAAAACGCAGATTCCGTCGGGCATTACCATTAAATTCGCGCCCATCGCGTGGGATTGCCGCGTGACTTCGGCGCGCATACTTCCGCTCAACGAAAACAGCGCGACAAACGACGCCATTCCGATTGTAATTCCAAGCAACGTAAACAGAAATCTGAATTTTTTGCGAAAAAGATTCCGCGTGATTAACTTAAATGTATTCATGGCAGGTTAAAGCCCTCCTGCTCTATGATTTTTTCGATTTCGTTGATGTCAACGGTGTCGTCGTGAATAATTGTTACAGTGTTTGCCCTAAAGTTTGCCGAAACGCTAATCACGCCGTCAACGTCGGATACAGCGCGTTCCACCGTCGTTATGCAACTTTGGCACACCATTCCCCATACGGTAAGTTCGGTTGTTGTCGCGCCTTCCGTCTGCGATGTTACCGCATTATTTTCGCCGCAAGCGGCAAGAAAAATTAAAACAGCAAATAAAACGAAAACTATTTTTTTCATTTCACATTCTCCTTGAATTTAATTTTCGGTACAGCAAACGCACCAAGCGAACAAGGGGCGTAAGTGCAAAAAAGCAAGGCAAAATTATGCCGAAATCGGCACGATAATTCCTTGCGCGGTCGCGAACGATGGTGTTCGCCGTATGTAGCTCTTAATTATTCATTTTCACATGGGCTTCAACAATATTTGAAGTGCAGCCGATAAAAATTTTTTCGTATCCGTTGCTTGCCGAAGACAAACCGGATTCCGCATAAAAAAACGAAGCAACAGCTTTTAATTGTTGCTCCGAAAATCTGACAATCATAGGTTCGCAGGCGTAGCAAGAAACAACTTCGCAGGCACACGTATCATCGCAACCGCAAGCTGCATCGGGAGGGCAGTTGCAGTCCGTGCCGCACAAACATTCGGTGACGCAATCGCAATCCGTCCCGAAGACGGCTGCAAAAGGAGAGAGAAGGGAGGCTACACACACCACGATTGCAAGAATAAATAATTTCTTCTTCATGTGCGCGCACCCTCCCTCTGTAATTTCGTACTGTTTCACTTTTACACCAAAGACACGGCGTTTGTCAATGTTTAATAATTCACAGACCGCAATTCAAAATACGCTTGCGGATGAACGCAAACGGGGCAACCGCCGGGAGCTGCCTGCGCATCTGCGATATACCCGCAATTTCGGCAAATCCACACGGATTTTTCGTTTTTTGCAAAAATTTGCGAATTTTTCATATTTTCAAGCAGTTTGAGATAACGTTCTTCGTGGTCTTTTTCGATATTGCCCACCTGCTCGAATAAAAACGCGATATGTTCAAAGCCCTCTTCTTTTGCCTCAGACGCCATGCGCTTGTACATATCAGTCCATTCCTCGTTTTCGCCCTTGGCGGCCGCCGCAAGATTATCTGCGGTTGCGGGGATGTCGCCGTCGCAAAGCAACTTGAACCATATTTTTGCGTGTTCCCGTTCGTTCAGCGCGGTTTCTTCGAAAAGTGCAGCAATCTGCTCATACCCTTCGTTTTTCGCCTTTGACGCAAAATATGTGTATTTATTGCGCGCCATTGATTCTCCGGCAAATGCTTCCTGCAAGTTTTTTTCGGTTTTTGTTCCTTTCAGATTCGGTGCGGACATGATGCGTTCCTCCTTTTTAATTTTCGCAAAATCGCTTGCTCCGTGCTTGCACAGCGGGCAGATATAATCATCGGGCAAAACGTCTCCCTCATATACATATCCGCAAATAATGCAACGATACCCGTCCTTCGCGGCGGCTTGCGGCGCGGGTTTGATGTACCGGTGATAATAGTCGTACGTAAGGCTCGGCGCGTCCGAAATTGTTTCGCCGCCGACAATTTCACATTTATAGACCATGTGCGAACCAAAATCAAACGATTCCTTCACTTCAAAAGACAGATACGCATTAACACATTCCGCAAGATAAAGAATACCGTTTGCGCTTCTTTCGACGTGCTTGTAATCGGCAAATTTATCCTCGCTTTTTCCGGACTTGAAACCGAAATGCTCAATCACTTCAAACGGCGTGTTGTTGGTCAACACCGAAACATTGAACTTTTCAGATTTCATAATCATATCGTTTGTGTGGTTTTGTTTGCTTACGGAAACCATGCAAACATTGGAACTTGTAACCTGCATAACGGTATTTATAATGCAGCCGTTATCTTTTCCGTCGCATTCTGTTGTAAGCAGATAAAGCCCGTAACTTAATTTAAATAATGTTGAAGTGTCCATGTTTTCGCGCTCCTCTCGTACTCTCGTATTTCAAGCTCGTTTTACAGAATTCTTAACGAAAACCCCGCGTTTGTCAACACCCGGGGAGAGCATTAAAAAATGCTGCGAGCTTTCGAGAACGAGCGTATGCGCGGGATTAAACAAGGCCGCTTTTGCCTTGTTTAACTATAAGCACCGGCGTTGTCAAAATCAATTTGGTAGCTGAGCGGTTACCGATTGATTTTAATTCCTCCCGAAAATCGCGAAAGAAAATTTTTCACCCTTGACATTTTCCCGGCTCACGGATATACTCGGAGTGAATATTTATTTCAGAAAGAGGTGTGTTTTGTGAGTGCTGATGTGGTATCGGTGATTCAAACCTAAAACCGCATACCGAGGCGCAATTAAAAAACGGGGCATCAGTTTTGCCTGTATTTTTTTCTGTGCCGTCAAATCAGCAACCTTTTTTTGAATACTGCCATCACTGTTGGGAGATACGATAAGGTCGTATCTTTTTTTGTGCGATAATCCGCAATCACACAAAATGCCGCAGATGAAGCAGCTCTTCTTGAGGGAGAGTGTTGAAAAATTGTCCGTTCGCATACGTTCGTTCGCGACATTTTTCAACACTCTACGAGGCTGCTTATCTGCGGCATTTTTGCGTCCGAAATAAAAATTATATTATTGCAGCGAACGGGCTTATCCGGTGCGTTCGCTGTAACACAGGAGGATTACATGAATCATTTTAAAACCTTGGAATTTGACGAAATACTTAACCGCTTATCCGATTGCGCGGTTTCATCGGCGGCAAAAGAACGCTGTAAAGCTGTTGTGCCGGCGAAAAATATTGCGGATGCAAAGCGGCTTGCCGACCAAACATCGGAAGCAAAAAAAATTATCGAGCAAGTCGGAAACCCGCCTGTCGCGGTTATGACGGAGCTTGAAAAAATCATCGGCTTAATAAACGCCGATGCAATGCTGAACCCCGAGCAAATAAGCAACGTGGCAATATTCATTATGTCATGCACCCGAATGAAATCTTATTTGAAAAAAGCGGAATCATCGGAAGCGGATATTGCATTTTACGGAAACTCCATGATTGACCTTTCCGATTTGGCGGATGAAATCGGTCGTTGTTTGAACAACGGGCAAATAGACGACAGGGCAACCCCGAGGCTTCACGACTTGCGTCGCAGTATCGAGCGCAAAGGTGAACAAATTAAAAGCAAAATCGAATCTCTGTTGCAAAAAAACAGGTCGTATTGCGTTGACGGTTTCGTTGCTGTTCGCAACGGCAGATACACCATGCCCGTAAAAAAGGAACACAAAAATAAAATTTCCGGCATTTTGGTGGAAATGTCTAACACGGGCGGAACGTGCTTCATCGAACCCTCTGCAATATCCAAGCTGCAAGACGAGCTTGCCGCGCTCAAAACAGAGGAAGATAACGAAGTGCGCACAATTCTCTATACGCTTACCGCTCTGATTCACGATGATTTAACGTCCGTCAAAATGAACATGGAAGCAATGGAAACTCTCGATTTTGTTTTTGCCAAAGCAAAGTTGAGCATCTCCATGAAAGCGTCGCAAATCCGTCTGACCGAAGACCGCGAAATACGATTGCTTTCGGCGCGGCATCCGCTTTTGCACAACAGCGAACCCGTTCCGTTGAACTTCGCGCTGGGAGGCGGAATAAGAGGCATTATCGTAACCGGGCCGAACACAGGCGGAAAAACCGTTGCAATAAAAACGGCGGGGCTTCTTTCGTTGATGGCTCAAAGCGGGTTGCACGTTCCCGCGGATGAACTCAGCAGCATATGTATTTTTGATTCGGTGTGGTGCGATATCGGGGACGGGCAAAGCATCTCTCAAAACCTGTCTACGTTTTCATCCCACATGACCAACATCATAGATATTTTAGAAAAAACCACGGCACATTCTCTGGTTTTATTCGACGAACTCGGCTCCGGCACAGACCCTGCCGAAGGCATGGGTATCGCCACGGCAATTTTAGAAGAATTGTTGGCAAAGGGTTGCTTATTCACCGTCACAACCCACTACCCTGAAATAAAAGATTTTGCCGCGCGTACGCAAGGAGTAATAAATGCGCGCATGGCATTCGACAGGGAAAGCCTTATGCCTCTGTACAAATTGGAAATCGGAGAAGCCGGAGAAAGCTGCGCGTTGCATATAGCGGAACGGCTCGGTATGCCCGCGCATCTTTTAAAGCGCGCGAAAGAAATAACATACTCCGCTCCTCGCAATGAAGTCGCTGAATCCGGGAAAAACGAAAGCGCGATTCTTACGGTCACGCCTTTGGAAATTTCAAGCGAACCCGAAAAAATCGCAACAATACCCCGAAGCCAACGTTTTAACATCGGCGACAGCGTAATTATGTACCCGCAAAAAGATATCGGCATCGTGTATGAGCGCGCCAACAGCAAAGGCGAAATAGGTGTTCAGGTAAAAGGCAAAAAGCACCGTGTCAATCACAAGCGCGTAAAGCTGAAAATTGCGGCCGCCGAACTTTACCCCGATGATTACGATTTCTCAATCATTTTCGACACTGTTGAAAATCGAAAAGCGCGCCATCTGATGAGCAGGAAGCACAAAGAAGGCAATATAGTTGTTAAATCAGAAGGAGAGAGTGTAATCCGCTAAAAATTATAGTGAATCAAACTAAGAAGCGTCCCGTCGGCTATGCATTGTAAGCGGTTCGCTCAATGTCGTTTTCGGGAAAAACACCCGAAAACAACCGGTCGCTCACCACAATGCACTTAACGCCAACGGGACGCAAATCAAATTGATTCACTATATCCGCAGCAATTTCAAAATCAATCGGCAACCGCTCAGCTACCGATTGATTTTGAACGCTGCGTCATGTTAGGACGTCAATTCAAAATCCAACGTACCTCGTTCGGCTCCGTTTACAATCAGCGTAACGGAATGCGTGCCGGGATAATGTTTTCTTGTGGACAAGTCGGCAAAGGAATGCTTTTTTGTATAAACCTTGTTCTCGTTTGCTTTCAGCGCGATTTCGGAAATTTGAAAAATTTTTCTGTTGCGCTTGCCGGTTGATTTTACAAAATCAACAGCGTATTCAAGCCGAACTTTTGTCGCGCTCTTTGTTGTTATAACGAACGAAAAATTAAATGCGTCGCCAATCGCAACGGTTTGCGCGTCGATGGCGAAATCACTTGCGCCGACGGATTCCGCATCGCTGAAACCGAAAATCGCAAGCACGTCACGGTTTCCTTTTTTAAGAAGAGTCCGGCATCCGTGTTTCACAATCCAATCGGTGTGTTCGTTTTTGCCGTACCATTCCCGGGCGATTTTCGCAACCAAATCGGGATGCGTTTTCGAAATGTCGTTGAGATTATTCGCGACGCTTTTTCGTACATAAATATCCGGGTCGGTTTTAAGTTGCTCCAAAATTGCAAAAATCGGCGTCGGGTCTTTTTTGAATTTCGGCAACGCTTGCGCCCACGGCAAAGCAGGACGACAACCTTCGCTTGCAAGCCGCCGAACATGGTTGTTATCGCTTTTCGACCAACAGTACATTTGCGCCATCATGCGCTCTTCGTCGTTTATAATGAACGGGCGCACAGCAAATTCGGCAGATGCGTGGGGCGTGTATCGCTCCAACGCCGCGACGGATGTTTCCCAATCGTCCTGCCCGAAAACTTCCGCAAAATCGGGAAAATACAAGCAAAAACCGTCGAGCCAACTGCCTTCGCTCACAATCGCTTTATCAATTACGGCAATTGCTTCTCTGTAATCAGCGGGCAAAAATTTCCCGAGATTCAGAGTGATTTGCCGCATTCTGCCCTTTAATTCGAGGCTGTCCCACGTTTCATCCATCGTTGACGCTACAAAATCATCCGCCCGAAACGGCGAATAAACCGCCTGAATATTCGCCGCTAATTTGCATAAATATTCGCGATTAAATACATCCTTGAGTGCATCCGGCATTTTTAATCCCTCCGATTTTAATTTTCAGACTGTTTTCGTTAAAACAGGAGCAATTCCCTTTTCAAGTCGAGAGTTGCTCCTGTCGCTGATAGTTTTTTTCCGGGGTGTGCGCCTACATAAAATAGGATTTAACCTTGTCCAACCAACGTTTTTTGTGATTCACGTAATCGTCACCCATGGCGTCGTTGAAAGATTTTAAAATTTCGCGTTGTTTGTCGTTGAGGGCAGTGGGAACGGTTACGTTAATTGTTACGATTAAATCGCCGACGTTTCGCGGATTATGAACGTTCGGAACGCCCTTTCCGCGCACGGTTACAAGCGTACCCGGCTGTGTACCCGGCTTGATTTTATATTTTTCCGCATTGCCGTCGAGCAACGGAATCGAAATTTCGTCGCCGATAGCGGCTTGTACAAAAGTAATCGGAACGTCCAAATGAAGTTGACTTCCTTCGCGCGAAAATAATTTATGCGGCGAAACCGTAACCGTGATATACAAATCGCCGGCGGGCGCGCCTTTATCGCCCATCTCGCCCTTTCCGCCAATCCGAATGCTCTGGCCGTTATCAATGCCCTTGGGAATATTCACGTCAATTTTTTTCGACGTGCGAACGCGCCCCTGCCCGCTGCACGTTTTGCACGGCTCTTTGATGATTTTTCCCTGCCCGCGACACGCCGAACACGTTACAACCTGCGTCATCATGCCGATAAAACTTTGCCGCGTAACGCGCTCACTGCCTGTGCCGTTACATTTTTTACAGCTTTCGGGATAAGTGCCGGGCTTCGCGCCGCTGCCGGCGCACGGCGCACACGCTTCAAACGTTTGAAGCTGAACTTCCTTCGTCGCACCGAACACGGCTTCTTCAAATTTTATTGTTACGCGCATTTGAACATCTGCGCCGCGTCTGGGTTTCGGAGTACGCGAACGCCCGCCGCCGAAAATTCCGTCGCCGAAAAACGAGCCGAATATATCACCGATATCAATATCCATGCTGCTGTGAAAGCCGCCTCCTCCTCCCCCACCCTGCTCAAACGCCGCATGACCGAAGTTGTCATACTTTTGCCGTTTCGACGAGTCGGAAAGAACGCTGTACGCTTCGCTGATTTCTTTAAACTTCGCTTCAGCCGTTGCATCACCGGGATTCGCATCGGGGTGATACTGTTTGGCCATCTTGCGATACGCCTTTTTAAGCTGCTCATCGGTCGCATCGCGCCCAACGCCCAGTTGCTCGTAGTAGTCTTTTTTCGCCATGTTGTAATCCCCTTCGCAGTTCCATTTTAAGACCTTGGGGGAAATCTTTTTTTTGCAAAAAAGATTTCCCCCAAACCCCCTTTCAAAAAAACTTTCTCGAAAAACCGCGCTTTCGCGC
>Ga0123355_10000147_pt1 | contig 84530 bp, 67 predicted proteins | sample TergutEmb28metaG_3_FD_89872 | JGI IMG/M metagenome (GOLD analysis project Ga0123355, IMG submission 89872) | Embiratermes neotenicus P1 segment gut microbial communities from Petit-Saut dam, French Guiana - Emb289 P1 | ecosystem: Host-associated > Arthropoda: Insects > Digestive system > Gut ... | reverse complement strand
GATGACGCCACATTCAAAAAAGTGATTAAGCACATGGAAGGTATTATGCTGCAGCCCATAAACTCATCGGCGTATAATCCTGTGTTTTACAGTAATATCGAAATTGGGCACTTGCCAGTGAGGGTTATTGGCATTGCGGAGGAAATACGGCGAAAACTTAAGAAGGGGTAAAACACGCAGAAATTTAAACCCGATTGTTAATCCCCTCATTAATAACCCCAAGCAATTCCCCCCGGGCGGTCTCCAGCACATTCCTCTGGTTAGCAATAATATTATCCACAGCGTCATCAGGAAACGGAGAAGAATAATTCTTATTTTGCAGTGCTATCAGGGCCTTCTCTGCATAGCACATTTTTTTTGCCAGGGCGATTATTCTGTCACTGCCCTTGTAACAGCGGCTGTCTTCCTGGTCTGGCTTGTAGACTTTGGAGGTATCGGCATCATAGGCTTGGCATATCATGGCGTATTGCTCAAACTTCAGGGGATTTTCCTCTTGGGCCTCGGCCAGGCGGATGCCTTCTTCCATTAGGCGGAAGCCTTTTTCTGGGTCAAGATAGGCTTGTAGGCCGGGAAAACGGCGGAGGTGTTTGTTCATGGTGCTGCCGCAGTATATGGAGCCTAGCTCCACAGCGGCAGCATAGTCGTTGCAGGAGGCGACTAGTGTCTTGAAGCATTCTACTACAGCATCGTGGCCGGTTTCTGGTGTGAAGTTGGCGTGTACGCCAATAAGCAGCCACAGGGCCTCGGCGTTGCCGTTGTCGCCGGCGCGCTTTAGCCAGTATGTGCCTTCTTCCAGATCGTGCTTAATGTGGGCTTGATTGCCTATATCTATGAAAAAATACGCGTATGTTAACTGGGCCTCGGGATGGTTGGCCTCGGCGGCCTGCTTTAGCCATTTGTGGCCTTGCAGCAGGTCTTTGCCAAAGCCGTCTTCTCCATATTTATATGCGCGGCCTAGCTTATATTGGCTTTCTAGGTCGCCGCTGTTGGCAGCGTCTATTAGTTTTTTCTTTTCATCCATGGGGTATGTCCTCCCTTAGTACATATGTAGAGCCTTCTCTTTATCTAAAATCAGCCACAGGAAATATAGCATGTGCGCCCTTTCTGTGCAAGTTTGGAGCTACTTTTTTAGTGCTATGTCTTCAGCTTTGGCGTTATCGCCAAAAGGGGGAAAGTTTTGTCGGTATCATCAAAACCGGAAACTTTTATCATTATCATCAAAACCGGGGATACCTCTACCATTAGTGGCGGAACTAATGCGCTGACGCAATCGTTTGCCTATACAGCAATCCTAGTTTAACATAAGCTCAATTAACATAAATACGAAAAGCAATCCAAAAACAGCCAGCACAACTGGTATTGCTGCGAAAAATGCATATAATGGATGAAGGAAAACCTATACGGATTCCCGTTAGCATTGACACAGGAGGCCTAACCATGACAAAGACAAAACTGATTATACTTTTTAGCACGGTATTATTACTGGGGTTTTCGGCAACAGCCCTGCTTTTATTTCTATCTGGGCGTGACTCTGCCCCGCCTCCTGGCGAGGGCTATAATGCCGCATACGCAACCCCTGGCCCGGACATGCCTCAACCTACCCCTAGCCAGCCAATCATTGACGGGGAATTCGCCATTGCGGCATCTGCAATTGGGCAGCTTTCCATTACCCCGGTTGCAGCCACTGACTTTGGTGTAGCCACCGACTCGGCCTTCCTTATCTCATCTGAAACACAGGACTTAACCCGTGCACATTTGCTTGCCTCCCTCTCTGTAAAAAGCGGCGAGGCATTCACTCTTTCCGAGCAGCCGGACAATGCATTCCTACTGGAATTTAGTCACGAGCTTGCCCCTAATCAAATCTATAATATCATATACCATCCCCCTGGCCTCCAGGCTACATCTCACGCATTCCAGACAATTGATATCTTCCGCATCTCATCTACTACTCCCGCCAACAACACCCATGGCATCCCCCGCAATACCGGCATAGAGGTCACATTTAGCCAGGAGATTGCAGGTAGTTTTGCAGATGTGTTCTCCATAGACCCGCCTGTACAGGGCCAGTTTTTGCAGCGAGGCAATACTCATATCTTCACGCCCAACGCCCTCAGTTATAACACCATGTACACTGTAACAATCCGCCAAGGCCTGGAAAGCACCATGGGCTACGCATTGGCAGAGGATTATATTTTCTCCTTCACCACGCAGTGGGGCACAACCAATATCCCTGCGGTTTCCTTGACGGGCAGCGCATACGAGACATTCTTGCCTTGGAATGAGGTTTTTATTGCGCTAAGCATTTCCTCAAACTTTAACGGGCGGCACTTTTCTGTCCGGCTCTATGACTTGGAAGCTCCGGATAGGTTTATCAACTTTACAGGCACAGAATCCGGCCGGTTGATGGACACCTTTGAAATGGAAGTGCATGAGTTTGAAACCGAGCATCAATCATTTTTCTATTTATTCTTAGACCGGACTTTGCCTGTGGGCTACTATGTGGCCGAGATACGCCCTACTGGTGTGGCAGGGGGTAATATTGTTCTGCATAAATTTATACAGGTGTCAGCCCTGTCGGTTTACTCACTCTCTATAGATGGAGAGTCGGTTTTCTGGGTACACGATGCTACCACCGGCAGGCCCTCCGCCGACGCGCAAATACGCATGAACAATGCCCATGTAGCGTCAACCAACAACGACGGCATCGCCATAGTGCCTACACGGCATCAGAGCCGGGCTGCTATCACTATTGATTATGCCAATAACCCGTCCTTTGCATATGTAAAGCCAACTTTTTCTCAGCGGCCACTCTTGGCCAGCGAGCGTTTTCTTTCTTATATATATACAGACCGCCCAAGCTACCGCCCCAACGATACTGTGGATGTCTTTGGCGTAATCAAGCCCCGCTACGGGCATACCCATATGCCTGGAGATGTGTTTACTTTGCGTATCGGTGATATTTTGGCGCTGCCGGTAACCTTGGATGCATTTAACAGCTTTGCAATGCGGGTCCCGGTTACCAATATGTTTGGCCACATGGACGTAATATTAGAGGTCAACGGCGAAAGGCTTATGTCTACCTGGGTGAGGTTCCATGATTACACAAACCTTGCATTTGTGCTGGATGGCAGCCTGGACAGGGTTGCTTATATGGCAAATGCTCCCGCAAGGGCGGAAGTATCTGTGTCTACCTTCACTGGAGTACCTGTTGACGGCATTACCATAACCCATGGCTGGGGGGATAACCGCATCTCCATGGTCACCAACGATGCAGGCATCGCCTCTGGCTCATTGCCCACCTCTTCCGGCTGGGGTTGGCAGCCCAACTGGAACTCTATGTGGCTATCTGTAGCCAGTGACGCCCAGATATCTCAATCAATCTCGCTGCCGTATATCAACGTTCCGGCGGATATCATGATGGAACACGAGCTTAGCGGCGATACCGCCACCCTAACCACCAACCGCATCCTTATAGACAGGCTAAACCAGCACTCTACAGTAGGAGACAGATGGGGGGCTATCCCAACCGAGATATTCCGCGGCCCAGCGATTGATGTGGATTTTACCGTCACCATCACCCGTTTTGTAACCACCCGCACAATCCGGCGTCAATCTTACGATCATATCAACCGCCGTACTGTCAACACCTACGACTTCAACACCACAGACTATGTATACCGCACCATCCAAGGCCGCACAGAAAATGGCACAGCCACAGTAACAGGCCTGCCTACCTCTGACGACCCGCTAATCAGATACCGCATAGAGGTGGCCTACTACGACACTACAGGGCGAAGGGTTAATATAAACCTCTTTGACCAAGGCTGGTGGCTGCCTGCTCAGGAGTCAAGCATCCGGCATTTTTGGCTTACTGTGGACAATGCCAACCTACGGGTCAACGAGACCGCATATGTAAAATTATACGAAGGCCTCAACAACATATGGTGGGATGACACCCAGCATACCCCCGTAAACCAGGGGCGCTTGCTTACGGTTTTGGTGCGAGATGGGATACTTTCCACAAGTGTGGGTAACCCTGCGGGGACACCTGTTACTTTTACCGAGGCGTGTATTTCCAGTGCCATAGTGTTTGGGGCTTACTTTGATGGGGAGTTTATCTTCCCTATAAACCATCCCATGACTCTTTTCTACGACTATACAGAACGGGAGCTGGATATAGAACTCAGCTTTGACGCCGAAATCTACCGCCCCGGCGATGAAGTAACCGTAACTATACAAACCTCCGCACAATCCCAGGTAGTGATAAGCGTAGTGGACGAAACCAGCATAATCAGCGGCTGGCATACACCTAGGTTTTTGAACCAGCTCTATCGCAGCGCATGGGGCAACTGGCCCAATTTCCATATGTTCGCCTCTCATACCCAGCACAACTTCGGCGGTGCAGGTGGCGGCGCAGAAGGCGGCGGCGGCGACAATGGCGGTGAAGACGGGACTCTCAGGGACAGGTTTGTAGACAACCCCATATTTGAGGTTGTACAGACAGATGCCAATGGCAGGGCCCAGCTTACCTTTACGCTACCTGACCAGGTTACGTCTTGGCGCGTGACGGCCATCGGCCTTACAACTGACGGTTTTGCCGGGGATGTGCAGTACAATATCCTGGCACACCTGGACTTCTATGTAGATCTGATGCTTACTACGGAATATATCGTGGGGGATGATATTGCCGCCGTGGCCAGGGTATTTGGGTATGCCGGGCCTGTCAACTTTGTTTATAGTGTATTGCAGGGGGGCACGGTTGTACACTCCGGCACGGCTACCTCCACACGCAGCGCGGTGCTTAACGCAGGGAAGCTGCCCGCAGGAGAATACATTATGCGGGTAACCGCCTCTGCCAGTGGGCGCAGCGATGGCATGGAGTTGCCTTTTACTGTTGTGGAAAACGGCCTCATTGTTCCCACCAGGGTGGCCGGGCAGCTTGGAGATTCCGGCTTTGATGATTTGGCAATGCGGGGGCTGCCCGTGCGCGTGACCCTGACCAACGCCAATATCGGGCCTTTGACAAATATATTAAGCGGGATGTGGGACAGCGGCAGTTTCCGCACGGATTATATTGCCGCCAATTCCTTTATCAATTACTTCTTTGGGCATACCACGGAGCTAGAGCCAGTGCATGTGCAGAGGCAGTGGAGCGGCGTTCCACAGTTGATATACGAGACGCCGGATCTTTTCTATACGGCAAGGTTTGCCGCTGCATTCCCCGAGTTTGTGAATGCTGCCTGGATTAGGCGCTATGTTGAAAGTGAAATGAATGACGATTTCCCTGCAATGCGGGCGGCTGGGCTTATGGCCCTTGCGGCAATTGGGGATCCTGTTCTGCTGCGAATACAGCAGGAAATCCGCGGTTTAGAGGCAGGGAGTGTCAACGCTGAATTTGACGATGGCACAGGAGACATGATGACCATGCTGTATCTTGCGGCAGCCCTTGTGGCCATTGGCGATGATGCCGGGGCCATGGCCTTGGTAGAGCGTCATGGCACAGTTTTTTCATACTCATTCCTAAGTGACAGGGAGCTTATGGAAGCGCTGCTGTTCTTTGTCAACACTGCCATCAACCCGCAAGCGGCGTGGGCCCATGTTAACCGCAGTATTGCTAACGAGTTTGTAAGCGATGTACCCGAGCGCATTAACTTTGTGCGGCGGGCATATGTGTTTGGAGCTACTGTGTCAGAGGTGGAATACTACCTCCATGGAGCTACCCACACTGCACGGCTGTATAATTTCGAAAGCCTGTCTTTGCACTTATCCAGAGAGCAGTTTGAGGCGTTAAACCTGCGGCCAGTAAGCGGCGAGACTGACTTCCATGTGCATTTTTATGGCTATGACGGCAGCAACTGGGCCACGACAGATAACCGCGTAAATATCCGCCGTACTATGGTGCGGGACGGGGATTTGTTTAGGGTAGACTTCCATGTAACTGTGCCTGGAGTAGGGTTTTACACTATCTATGACCGTGTGCCCAGCAATATGCGACTTGTGACTATGCCCCGCAACTGGCAGGAGATGAACCCCGCCATAGTGCGGCATGTCCAGCGGCAGTTGGTGGAGGTTAGCTTCTGGGTTGGACATGAGGATCCATTTACCCGGATTGTCAGCTACCATGCAATGGAATTGTTTGCGGCGGATATGGCTGTCCAGACTGCCTATATTAGTAACCGGCAGACTCAGGGGCATGTTTGGGGGCGGACGGAGTAGTCACAGTTATGTATGGCCGTGGCTAGAATTTTTCTGATATGGAGACTGCTATGAAAACTACTGCAAAAATTTTCGCGACTTTTGCAGCTATAATGCTGGTATTTTATGTACTGAATGCATCAGTGATGAAAGGGCCGACCTATGTAGATGCAGCAGAGACCCATGAAGATGCCATAGGGGGCAGCTACTCCAACGATGATGTTGGCCCATTCAGCCTGGGTGATACTTCAGCACCTCATCATCTGCCAAAACACGCAATCCGCAACCTATGCCACGAAATTTTCATACAATCTATAACCACTCCCCGGGCCTACGAAATCAATGGCCTGATTAAAGCCGGGGTAGTACCCCATCACGCAACAGCCGCTACCATGATTAGCGGCTTTTTTGCGCAGGCCACAGGTTTTGCAGAGCACTACGACACAATCATAATCCTAGCTCCCAACCATGAAGGCGACCTAGCTGATATTGTCCTCTCATACAGAGACTGGGATATCGGCAGCGGCGTCTTTACCCACGGCGGCTTCGTACAAAACCTGCATGCCGCCCCAGGCATAAACACCACAATAAGCCACACTCATATAGAAACCGACCACTCCGCCTCCATCTTCATCCCATATATCTACCACTACCTGCCCAACACCAAAGTAGCCCCGGTGCTGCTTAACCGCTCCCTCAGCCTTGGGGGGACACAGCAGCTATTCCACTGGCTAATGCACTGGATAGAAACCTCTGGCGAAAATGTGCTGCTTCTTGCCTCCATAGATTTTTCTCATTTCCTAACCGCTTCAGAGGCATGGGAAAGGGATGCCGTAACTACAGACGCAATATTAAACCGGGACTTTCGGCAAATCCACGATATGAACGACCACTACCTGGACTCACCAGCGGCCATGATTATTTTCCTTATGTACATTGACGCAATCGGCGCGGCATTGGAAATTGCAGACCATGCCAACGCCACGGATTTTCTTGGGCCTGGGCTGGATGAAACAACATCGTATAAAATCATTGCGGGCACAATAGATTCAATGGAAGGCCGCTGGGAAAACAGCCTCACACAGGAAAGCCCCTCCACCCAGGAAAACATTTTAACACAGGAAGACGAATCTACCCAGGTAAGACTAACTTTCGTAGGGGATATAATGCTCCACCAGGCACAAACTCATGTCTGCTTTAATCATACTTTTTCCCAGGTGCGCCCCCACCTGGAAAGCGCAGATATAACCATCGGCAACCTTGAAACCGTGATGGCCGGGCATTTTAGTGATTTCCCGTTATTTTCTGCCCCGGATGAGTTTGGCTATGCTTTACGTGACGCCGGGTTTGACTTGCTTGCCACTGCCAACAACCATTCACTTGACCAGGGCATAGAGGGGCTATTGCGCAGTTTGGACTTCTTGGACAGTATAGGAATAGGTACTTTTGGCACATACCGCTGTCAGGAATCTCGGGATACAATTTTTATCAGAGAAGCAGGGGGAATTAGCTTTGCATTTCTTGCATACACCTTTGGCGTAAACGGCCAGCCCATCCCCGTTGGCCGCGAATACCTGGTAAACCTAATCCACGAAGACTTAATCCGCAACGACATAGCCCGCGCGCGGCAGCTGGCGGATATCGTGATAGTAATGCCCCATATGGGCAACGAGTACGAGCTATTTGTCCGGCCAGAATTTAAGTTTTGGGCGATGCTGATGCTGGATGCCGGGGCTGATGTGGTTGTGGCAGGACATCCTCATGTGGTGCAGCCTATGGGGTTTGTGCAGATTGCAGGTGGTAGTGCATGTTCAATGGGAAACAGTCCTGCCGGAGATGAAAATGCAGGGGAATACGCCCCTGAAGGAGGCTTGCCCCCTCGCTGCGGGTTTGTGGCATATTGCCTCGGCAACTTTGTGTCCTCCCAGCGGGAAGTGCCCACCGATGCCGGGGTCATGCTTAACCTGTACTTCGAAAGAACCGGAGCCAACCCACCCACCCTTGCGGCGGCGTCCATTGTGCCCACATGGGTGCAGTTTACCAATGCCGCCGGGCAGACGGATATAGTTGTACTGCCTATATCCGAGACCTTGCTTGCCATAGACGCCGGCGTGAATATGAACCTACGCCATGAGGATATACGCCGGATGAGGGAGGCTCGTTGGGAGATTACTGAGATTGTTCTGGGTGTTCCGCTTTCAGATATGCGGTTAGAGTATTTTATTTATTGGTAGCCCCAATAAGCAGAATAAGCTTCTTCGCACTTCCCGCTGTTACATTTCACTTTAGCAATATAATTTTTTCAGGCGGCGGGTCACCACTCGCTAACTTTCCCTCGATAAATGAATTCAAGTGTCGGAAAAATTCCCGCGCCTTATTAAAGTCGTCATGGCCTGACGCAAAATAAACATGCCCACCTCCGACTAACAACACGAAGGCAGGGTAGTCAAGTTTTATTTCCATATCAACACGCAGTGGCAATCGATATTTGCCGGGAAGCGCAATAAAATGTCTCCTGTATTCATCGTTTGCCAAATGGAACCCCAATGTGCTGATAGACCGTGTTGTCCAGGCTTCAGCAACATTGTCGATAATTTTAATATTCGATTTTCCAATAGGCTTTAGGCCTGATAAATTTATCAATCGCTTAGTCATGGATTTACATCCCTCTCAGCGTCAAATCATAACAGCCCAAAAGCGTTGATAATTTGCCTACAGTGCAAGCTCTATCTCAATCCATTTTGCAAGCAAATCGCGATTTGCGGCATCATCTAAAGCAAAATTAAAACCAACAAACCTGCAACTCTCAAATTTTTCATTATCATGGGCAAACTGATAAGGCCCTCCGTGGTTACACGCCACAAAGTTGGGGTTCTTTTTTGCGCAGCCTCCGCATCCTCTAGCAGTTCGCATAACACCCAACATGTTTTCGGGCAGCACTGCTGCTATGTTACTTGAGCCTGTTGCATTATTGGTATTGGGCCTTATATAGGAACCTGCTTCGCTTATTGTGATCCGGCATACAATTTTTTTGCTGTTCTTAGAGGTATAGGTAAAATTCCCCTTGTTATCAACAGCGGCTTTGCACCCGCTACCTATCAATAATTTGTCGGCCCAGATAATCCAGTCTTTAATCGCTGGTGGCTGTAAATTAATTAATTCATTAAATTTTTCATCTTTTTTTGCCATTTTGTTTTCTCCTTAATTATAGATAGTCTACTTGAAAATCGGCTCAAGCTTCGCCGAAAAACGGCTTAAAGCCGCCGATTTTCCGCTTCGCTTTCGTCTGTTTTCAAGTACGATTGCTATAATTCGAAATCAGGCCGCCCTCTTGCCGAAGTTATTGCAGATATCATACGACAGAATACCTGACGACAGCATGTCATATTTGCTCGCGGGCACTAGCGTGGATTTCCTCGTCAGATTTTTACAACCAAGGACTTTTCACCAAATGTGTAGGTAAACTCATCTGCGAGTCTATCGCCTATGCAATACGTACTGTCGTACCGCTTATATTGGGTGTTTTGCCTAATGCCGTCTACAAAAAAACTCCCGCCAAAAGTCAACTCTAGATTGTCATAACACAGCTTGTCGCCATCAAAAAGGATATTCTCCGCCAGTTTTTGAATCCTGGCAGCAAAATCCTTAAAGCTTTCCACATCCGCAGACGAGCATTCACATATCCAGTATTGCTTCTTGCCGTATTGCTTTAGCTCGTCCATCTCGCTCCCAGCCAAGGAAAAAGGTGTCGCGGCTATAAGGGCAACAAAGGAATCATTAACACGGCCCAGGGCAATACCCCCGCCGGTACGTGTGGAGATACCCTCGCCCATTCCGGTTTTTTCATATGAGATATCCAGTGTCCAAGACTCGTCAAACTCCTCCCGGGGGAAATAAGCATGGGTATAATCACACAGTCCCCGTTCGAAAGGGGCTTTCTTGTTGGGCAGGTGGTATATGGCCAAAATCCGGTTAAGATGCTGTGCTGTGTGAGGATTGCGGCTATTGCCTACCCAGTATCCCGGGGATTTGGACAGCGCCCCTGTTTTGCTTAGCTCCTCGGAGGGCAGGGTTGCGAATACGCAGATATCATGGTCTAGCAGGCAATTCCAGATATGTTGCTGGTCGGAAAAGCCGCCTGGCTGGTATCCTTGGGCTGTGGCCATTAGGTAGTGGGGTGTGCGGTAAGTATAAGTATTGGCTCGCTGAGTTGCCTTGCCGTTGGTGACGGGATTTATCAGCTTTGCCAACAAACCGTAAAAGGGCTTTAGCACCGTCAGGTTAAGCATCTTCAGCGGCGCAAAGAATTCACTGACAAGCATATGGTTACGGGCAAGACCTTTCATGGTGCGGCGGAAGATTTGGTGGTTGGTGAAAGCCTCCATTTCCCATTGGGCTGCTAGTTGCTCATCGGTTGGGGGGAAGATGTCGGTGGTGTCCGCGTTTGAGCCGGATATATTCGGATCAAACACGCCTGATTTCAGACTGAATATGTCAACAATTGAGCTAAAGACGCCGGCTTTTGAGCCGAAAGCGCCTGCCTTTATGCCTTCATTTATATCCATAGAATTGGACGCCTTTATCACCTGTGGCGTAGTGTCCTTTGCGATATCCTTGATTACATCGGGCACTTGGTAGGTTTTGTTTAGCAGCACGTTTAAGTCCATGTTGTTGGTCATGGCTGTTAGTTCTTCATAGAAAACATCCGCCGCTTCATCCAACTTGATATCGAATAAGTTGGCGATTATACGGTTTAAAGCGCATCCACCTCGTGCGGACTTTTTATTGTTCTCATACATGCGGCCGCCGGTGGATACAAAGCTGCCTCGCAGGCTTTGGGTGGCTATGTCATAGTAAATTATGTGCAGGACTTGTGTCATAGCATGACGCACTTCCTGGTCTGGAGCAAACTCTTGGATATTACTCATAGCTACCAGGTCTTCCAGGTAGTAGTTGTTGGAGTACCACTCTGTAAAACCGTACCGGAAGCGGCGCTTGCACCAGGCCAAGATACGCTGCTTGCCACGGGCCTTGTGGTATGCACCGCTTCGCCCGGAATTGATAAAGGTTTCATTTTCGTATAAGTGCCCGGCCAAGTATTCCAGCCCGGCGAATAGTATTTGGTGATTTTCGGACCAGGTGCACAGGCTGTCTTGGCCGGGTTGGTCCCAATGGTATTTGAAGTCTAGCAGTAGGTCGCTCATTTGGGCTCTTAGGCTTGGGCTATGGGTGTTTTGCGCCCTTGATATTGGCTTGTACGCATCCAGCTTATGACTGTATGCGTAGAGGATGCGGATTACGGTATTAGCCAGGAAATCCGAGCAATCGTACCGCCGATGGATAAACTCGAAAGTATCAGCTAGCAAGGCTGTATCGAAGGGCTTGTCCTCTGCCAGGGCCGCTAGGAAGTCATGGATGTGGATGTTGTAGGGCCGGGGAGTATTGGCTGGCAGCGTTGGGATTTTTCTGTTGCGGTTTAGCTCATATAGGGTTAGGCCTGTCAGTGCAACTGTGCTTATGGCTAGTAGTGTCTTTAATCTCATTGGTTTCTCCTTTAGATGATATTGCAAGGTAAGCTTTTGACCAAATCATCAAAAGCGGAGTGTTGGGCTTAACTTGAATGGGATTTGTATGATTTTATTCATTGTCATCCTCCATATACTTACCCCCAATGAGGCCGGGGCGCAATTCTTCTATTTCTGCTTCCAACTGGGCAGGTAACTGCTGCCCCTCCCTTATTAAGGTCAGTGCATCCTTTACTTTGTGCATACTGCTTTCGGTCATCTTATTCCGCCTCATAAAATAAAACGCAGTCCCAAGCAGCAAAATACAAGATATCATTACCACGCCTCTAAGCCCCAAAATAGCACTATCCGGCTGCACATCTAAGGAGCCATCATATCCCGTAAGCTGCAGCACCCATCCGATAATGGCAATACCAAAGGCCGACGATATCTGCCTAAACATAACCATAACGCTGGAATAAGTCCCCGCATCCCGGCTGCCATTTGCAAGCTCCCCAACATCAACCCCATCCGGGAACATAAGCCAAGGAATCATGGTACACCCGCACATGCCAATGCCGGAAACAAAAGCAAACACATAAATCGCCACAGGAGACCAACCCGTCTGGTACATAGACAGCATAATAACCCCTAAAATCCAGACAGGAACCGCAAGGCGGAACACAGCAGGCTTGCTCATCCGCTTTGTAAGCTTGTACACCACAGGAACTGTAAGAATCTGGGCAATAACCAAGGCCCCAAGCACAAAGGCTGTCTCCCCAGGACGGTGAGCCACATAGCGCATAAAGTGCTGGAATATGGTAGTAACAATGTCCAGGGCCAAAAACGCAAAGGTATAGGCCAGCACAAGCTCCCTAAAGCACCGTACCCGCAGCGGCTTGACAAAGGTTTTAATGGAAAATGTAATCTTGGCTGCAGGCATAGGAATCCGTTCCTTAGTATTGGTGGCAAGAAGGATAAGTATCACGCCAAACACAGCACCATAAATACTGGCAGTAGCCACATAGGCCACATCGTTGCCCACAACGCCAATAAGATAGTCCCGCACCAATAGCGGGGTTGTGGCGAACACAAGGTTCGACAGCCCAGAGAAAACCATGCGCAAAGTATTGGCCTTATTGCGCTCGGCATAGTCATTGCTTATCTCGCTGGAAAGGGAGGCGTAGTTTATCCCAAAGGTAGTGGTCACAACTGCCAAAAGCATTTGGGAAACCACAACATAGGCCACAATAGCCCACATGCTCCACGCAGAAATGGGCACATACATAATAGGAAAAGCAAAAACAATAAATATCCCCGCCACAAAAATAGCCGGCCGCCTTCGTCCCCAGCGGGTACGCGTGTTGTCGGAAAACACACCAACTATAGGGTCAAGAATAGCATCCCAGGAGCGGGTCAGCAGGCCTATTGTGCCAGCCAAAGCCGGGGGCAGCATCAGTACATCTGTAAGGAATAGGAAGTACATAATGCTCATGAACATGCCATGGCCGGTAAAGTCGCCGAAGGCGAAGAAAAACTTCTCTCTTTTTGGGATTTTGTCGGATATTGCTTGTGATATTTTGCTCATAACTGTCTCCTTGTGGATTGGAATGGGTAAAGGCAGCGCTCGTACTCTAAAGCCGCAAAAATAGCTGCCGCCACACCATATGTCTGGTTGCTGCCCCGCGGGGTAAGCAGGTAGCCCAGCCGTGGAGCCAGGGGTACAGGTATGGTTGGGGCAGAAATATTGGGCAGGCATAGGCCGTGTTTGTCATGGCGTATGGATTGGTCTATGGCTTCAAAGGCTTGTTTACCTGCTTGGGCATATGTTTCGTCTAGCAGGCCTGTGCGTGCGCCATATAGGTAGCCTGTTGCTATCAAAGCTGTAGCGGAGGCTTCTATATAGTTTCGAGAAGGGCGGTTTTTGTGGTGTCGCTTACGATTTCCAGATGGGACAGACACTTCATTACTTTTCAACTCATTACTTTTAAATTCCAGCAGTGTCTCAAAAAATCCATCAGCTCGCTGATATTTTCTCAGCGCTTTTGCCAGCTTGCAAAAAACCTCCACCGTAGCGGCTTTATCTTCGCCCTCGGGCAGATATTCCAACAACAGCGGTATCGCCGCCATCACCCAGCCGTTACCTCGCCCCCAAAATATAGGCTTTGACGGATATGGGCCTTTAAGCGCAGTCCAATAGCTATGATAAAACAGTCCGCTGGCCCCGTCCCGCAAATATTTAGCAAACACTGATGCCTGCTTTTTCGCATATTCAAGTAGAATGGCATCACCCTGCTCGCTTCCATATCTGGCGGCAAAGACCCCGTACATCATTATGGAATCTATCCATACACTTTGGGGATAGGTATATGCATGTATCCCCGTACCATGATGGTTGGGCAGATGTGCCAGTATAGGCTTTGCCTCCCGCATATATTTGGCCACGTCTTCAGCAATGCCCAAGTATGCAGGATTGCCAGTCTTCTTCCACAACAAAAATGCCCCAAGGCCAGGGGCGGCAGTATCGGAGCTTACAATCCGATAGCCGCGGGCCAAGTGGGCATTGTAGTAGCGGCACAAAAAATCTGTAAAATAGTCAGTGTTATGGGCTTCGTCTATTAAGGCAAATGCATAATTTAGAAGGCCTTGACCCCACATCCATTTCATGGTTTCGGGGGTTAGCCTGCGGGACATGTGCTTGGCTAGGGTTAGGGTTTGCATTGGGGCCTCCAACTGAGGATATTTTTGCAGTTTTCTATAGTGTTTCTCATTGAATTTGTTTTATTGTTAGACAATATACTCTGCTACAACATTTTAACATTTTTACTGCGGCATAACTAACAATAGTTAATAACCACTCCTATTTTCTTCAAATGCGAGTTTCAGCCCCTGGATTTGTTGTTGTGCTAATTATTACCTGCTATACTGCCGTCATTGCCTAATAACCGCTTCTCAAAACTTGCGGAAACCCTGCAGCCCCTTTACAATGTGCATGAAAATAGGTAATGCAATCATACAGGTTGCAAAACAAAAAAATGCGACAAGAAAGGATACCCTATGTCCCACTCATTCCCCCGCACAGAGGTAGCAGGCGTCTCCCTCTCCCGTATGATAATAGGCACAAACTGGCTGGCAGGCTGGAGTCACCGCTCCCCGGCAGCCGACCGCATGATAAAATCTACCCATGCTGAAGCAGAGCCCCTTGTGAACCTACTCTCTGCCTATATGGAAAACGGCATAGATACCATAATGGGGCCCTTCGAAAAGACCCCAATAATCCACAAAGCCATAAGGCTCACGGAAGAAAAATTCAATAAACCCATGATTTTGGTAGACACCCCGGTAATCAACGTAGCCGACAGCAAAGAAGCCAGGCAGGAAGCTCAAGCCACAATAAAACGTAGCAAAGAACTTGGCGCAACCTTCTGCCTGCCTCATCACTCCAGCGCGGAAGAGCTGGTGGACAAACACTCCCAGACCATCCGCCGCCTGGACGACTACACCGCCATGATACGGGATGCAGACATGATTCCAGGCCTGTCGGCCCATATGCCGGAGCTTATCGTATATTCCGATGCCAACGGCTACGATGTGGAGACATACATCCAAATATATAACTGCCTGGGCTTCCTTATGCAGGTAGAAATTGAAGCCATTGCGGCAATAATCCACAATGCCAAAAAGCCCGTAATGACCATAAAATCCATGGCCGCAGGCCGGGTTACCCCCTATGTAGGCCTTAACTTCTCCTGGGCCACCTTGCGCAAGTGCGATATGGTAACCGTGGGCTCTTATACAACAGACGAAGTATACGAAAATATAGAAATATCCCGTGCCGCTTTCGAAGGCCGCTACCCCAACCTGGAAAAGCGCTCAAGCCCTAACACCAAGCAGGCCGCCCTAAAGGGGAACCAGCAATAGCATCAACGGCCCTATAAACTACCAAATAAGTGCATAGGGTCTTAAATAACCACTAATCGCTTTTGTCAATAATGAAACAACTTTTTGGGCTATTAATTTACGCACAAAAAGCCCGGCATTATTGAATAATCAAGCCCTATATGGAAAGGATGACACCTATGAACGAAGTCCAAAAAGCCATAAAAGACCGCTACTCCTGCCGGGACTTCTCCCCGGCCCCACTAACTAAGGAGCAAGTAAAAGCCCTGGCCGAGGCGGCCTTGGCAGCCCCCTCAGCCCTAAACCTCCAACCGTGGCATATAATCGTAATCACCGACAAAGCCCTAATAGAAGAGTACGACGCCAACGCCATGGAAATACTAAAATCCCAAAACAGCGAAGCCTACAAGCGTATGGCCGACCGTGGCGGCAGCATTTTCTACAACGCACCATGTCTGATTGTGATAGCCAAGGACGCCAGTGACCACGCTACCCTAGACTGCGGGATTGCAAGCCAAAACGTAGCCCTGGCCGCCCATGGAATGGGGCTAGGCAGCGTAATCTGCGGTATGGCAAGGATACCCTTGTCCGGCCCTCGTGCTCAAGAGTGGGCAAAGCGCCTTCAGATACCAGAGGGATACACCTTTGGCATGTCAGTATGCGTAGGCGCGGCCCAAAGCGGTAAAGCACCCCATGAGCTGGATTTCGCAAAAGTTACGTATATAGAATAAACTAGGCTTCCCCATAGCCAATAGCCGGGGTATTCCTAAAATAAAACCAGAGGTGATAGCATGTCCATGGGCGATGTATTTAAAGAGCAAATTGTTAAACGCCAACCAACCATGCAAGACAATTTAAAAAGGATTGGGCTGATAATTGCTGTTGTGATGGTAATGTTTATATCCGCCTCACTTGCAACCCAGTTTGCGCCTATTATCACAATTGTAGCGGCCTTTGGCGCATGGTGGCTGATGAGCTACCTAAAAGTAGAGTACGAATACACCTTCACATCCGGTGAGCTGGACATAGACGCAATCTACAACCGCTCTCGCAGGAAGCGGGTGTTTACCATCAGAGTAAGCGACATAGAAATAATGGCCCATGTAGATGACAAAATGCATAGCGGCGCCTTCCAAGGGGCACAGCTAATACGGGATTTCTCCAGCGGTGTGACCTCGGACGACACTTACGCATTCATGATTAACCACCAAAACAAGCGCACTAAAGTGATAATAGAGCCTAATGATGTAATGCTAAGGGCCCTTGCTGGCCCACTAACGAAGCGCAAGCTGCACGTAAAAATGTAGCAGACTATACAATATATCAATAAGGGGATTGCTACGCGGAAAGATATTCTAGGGTGGCAGCCCTTTTTTACAACCTTGCAGCGAGTAAAGGAGGAACAAAATGCAAATAACCGAAGGTTTGGCCTTTGATGATGTGTTAATCGTCCCAGGGTTTTCAGACGTGCAACCGTCCCATATAGACACCACAGTCAGACTCACTTCAGAGATAAAGCTAAACATACCCTTCCTCTCCGCAGGCATGGACACAGTAACCGAGGCCAAGATGGCCATAGCCCTGGCCCGCTGCGGCGGCCTGGGAATAATCCACCGCTTTATGTCTGTCCAAGCCCAGGCCAGCGAGGTAGACCGAGTAAAACGGTCGGAACATGGTGTAATTTCGGATCCATTCTCCTTATCCCCTAACCACTATGTATACGAAGCCGATAAGCTGATGGAAAAATACCGCATCTCCGGTGTGCCAATAGTGGAGCATGACAAGCTGGTAGGCATAATCACCAACCGTGATCTGCGGTTCGAAACAGATTACAGCAAAAAAATCTACGAAGTTATGACCAAGCCCCCCCTAATAACAGCACCAGTAGGCACAACCCTGGAGCAGGCCAAGGAAATCCTTATCAGTCACAGGGTAGAAAAGCTGCCAATAGTGGATGACAAAGGTATCCTCAAGGGGCTTATTACTGTCAAGGACATAAATAAATCCATAAAATATCCCCTGTCTGCAAAAGACGCCCAAGGGCGTCTGCTGGTGGGCGCTGCTGTGGGTATCAAGGATGACTTCCTTGACAGGATTCAGGCCTTGGCAAAGCGCAAGGTTGATGCTATCGCCCTTGAAGTATTCCACGGTCACGCAAAGGAAGTAATCGATGCAATCAAGGCAATCAAGGGAGACTTCCCTCAAATTTCAATCATCGCGGGCAACGTGGCCACCGCCTCCGCAACAAAGGCACTGATAGACGCCGGTGCGGATATTATTAAAGTGGGCATCGGGCCTTCTTCGGTTTCTACCAAGCGGGTAATTGCCGGTATTGGTGTACCCCAGATTACCGCAATTGTAGACTGTGCCAAGGTGGCAAAGGCCCACAATATCCCCATAATAGCCGATGGAGGCATACGCTACAGCGGCGATATCACCAAGGCCCTAGCCGCGGGGGCAACTGCCTGCATGATGGGCAACCTATTCGCGGGCTGTGAAGAAAGCCCCGGGGCAACGGAGCTATTCCAGGGCCGCAAGTACAAGGTGTACCGCGGCATGGAAGTAGCCGCCACCCATGAGGAGCAACTGGACGGCGGATATCCCAGCCATACAGCCGTAAAGATATCCAAGGGCGTGGAAGGCCGCACAACCTACAAAGGCGAGCTTGGAGAAGTGCTTCAGCAGCTACTAGGCGGGCTTACGGTGGGCATGTCCTATGCCGGATGCCGCACTATTGAAGAGCTGCACCAGCGGGCAGAGTTTATCCGGGTTACCGCTGCCGGGCTTAGGGAGGGGCATCCTCATGATGTGCAGGTTATCCGGGAGTCGGCAAATTATAATTTGCTGTGATGTAAATGCCTGAAGCCGGGCTGATTGGGGGATATTATGCGTAAAATTATCGCTCTATTTGCATTTTGCTTACTGCTTGCGCTAGCCGCCTGCGGACGTGCCAGACAAACCACCGATGACACAACTAATGAAACCAGCAACGCCGCTGCCGAAGCAACTGAAAGGCCTGGCGTTGCACCGCCTGTGGAGGTAGTGCACACACTAACCACCCTTGCCCCCTATTGCGCGATGACTCAAGAGGGCAATGATCGGTTTGGAGGGATGCAAGGGTCTAATATAGATGCAATAAGGGCAGCAGCATTTGATATGCGGATGGAGTGGGCACAAAGAGGAGAAACCTTCTATTTAGACAGGGAACACATACAATGGGACGACTGGCACAACTGGGATATGCGCAATCAAAGGCTTAGCTTACAGATGATGGCAGGGGATATGCCCGATATTATATTATTTCACGGCCAAAACAAGCGAGCCATGGCCGAAAGAGGCTTTTTAGTCAACTTCTACGACCTTATAGACCAAGACTCATATCTAAGCCGGGATGACTTCTTTACCCAGGCCCTGTCGGCCTTTGAAATATCTGGAGGCCTTTATACACTTCCGGTTAGCTTTGGCTTCCAGCATGTAAGAATCCACCCCCATCTGCCCCAGCATTTTATTGACGAGTTTACCCAAAAATCCTTTATCACAGTTGATGAGATGATGGATTTGTATCTGAGGCTAATGGCCGGCTATGGAGACGATTTTGGCAACTTCTCATTAGGAATCCCAACAAGCTGGAACGAAAATTTTTTCCAAAGAACCTTTGACGATTATGCCGTGACCCCATTTGCTGTTGAATCAAGCATTATTTTTGAATCAATTGCTGTTAACTATGTAGACTTTAATGCCAGCACAGCCGACTTTACTAACCCAGGCTTTGTTTCTAGTATGGCTGCCCTGCAACAGATTTTTGCAAGGGATATTGTCCCGCGCTCCTACGGCGGGACTCGTGTTGCAAACCCATTGCTCTCGGGTATAGGCGCACAGGGTAGGGGAGATATCTCAGATAGGTTTTCGGATTGGGTTTTTATAGTCGGTCCCCCAGATATGCGTGCAACCCAGCTAACCGCTCCAATCTGGAGATTTATGCTCTATTACTATGACCATGATATCCCCCTTGTGGATAATCAGGGGCGCTTGCTTATAAGTCCCTACCCTATAATTGAGGGTGGTTCATTGTCCCATGGCGGTGTCTGGGCCAGCATAGGTATTACAGCATCGGCGGACAGGGATGTGGCGTGGGAGTTTGTTAAGCATTTGCTTAGCGCATATGGCAGGCAAAGCACCAACATAAGAGCAACCCCTATCCTACGTGAATATTTTGGAGAGCATACCCTATATAACATAAACCTGTCTCTTGAGCGAAGCAGAACTGACGGATATACCTTTGCAGAAAGCGATGAGAAAATAGGAGCCTATTTTGTAGAAAGAATGGCCATCTACAACGAAATGCCAATGGCATTACTATCCACAATGATGCCCACCGGGCTGTACGAGGAAAACCTAGATCTATTTTTGCGGGAAGTTATATCCACAGAAGATTTTATCCATAGATTACAAAACTCAGTTGCGCTATGGCTGATTGAATGATACAGGCCCGCCCCTTAATATACTAATAAAAACCTCAGTAAGACGCAGAGATGCGTCTTTTTTGTTGTTTAATTATTCACATACTCTAGCCCATCATGCTACAAATCAACGCACTAACATACTGCACAACCTCATCAAGCCTTACCTTGCACACAAGGGATCTATCCCTTGTCATGATTTCGCAGCAGCCCTCCTTGATATTCCGTGGGCTGGCAATCACCCGAATTGGCACACCCAGCAGATCCGCGTCCGAAAACATAACCCCAGGGCTGACGGCTCTATCGTCATATATTACATCAATGCTTTGCTTCTGTAGCTGGTAGTACAGGCTGTCGGCATATGCTTTTACTTCCTGGTCTTTTGCCCTTACGCAGCAAAGATGTACATGCCATGGCGCAATTGCCATTGGCCATATGGGGCCGTGTTCATCGTGGTGTGCCTCACATACTGAGGCGGCCAGCCGCCCTATACCTATGCCGTAGCAGCCCATAACTGGATAATGTAAATTGCCCTCGGCATCGGCGTATTGCATATTCATTGCTTTTGTATATTTATCGCCTAGCTGAAAAATATTGCCAACTTCAATGCCACGGGATATGGTCACAGACGAATGATCGCACTTTGGACAGTTTCCTCTAGTGCCTACTACTTCTTGATTGGCACGATAATCACAGTTGCCGCAAATCACAACCGTATCCTCCCCAACGGGCGTAAGCAGCATAAATTCATGAGAAAGCTTCCCGCCCATCATTCCAGAGTCTGACTCAACCGCAACTACATCCGGCAACCCAACCCGTGCAAAGATTCTCTCATATGCGCGTAGCCCCAGCCTATAAAACACTTCCAAGTCTTCTTGAGATGTGTGAAATGAGTACGCGTCCTTCATAGTAAATTCTCGTGTACGAATCAGGCCCCCGCGTGGCCGAGCCTCATCCCTAAACTTGGTTTGGATTTGGTAAATCATAAAGGGGTACTTTGTATAAGAATTGGAGTATTCCCGTACCAATTGCACTGCGGCTTCTTCGTGGGTCATACCTAGTAGCATAGGAGCGGTATTGCGATCATTAAATCGCAAAAGCTCAGGGCCGATGCTTTCATAGCGTCCTGTTTCTTGCCACAGTGAAGCAGGCATTACAACAGGAAATGCCACTTCCTGTCCGCCTAAGGCATCCATCTCCTCACGGATAATTTCCTCGATTTTCCTGGTGATCCGCTTTAGTGGGGCATAAGACGAAAATATACCGCTTGCAATATTCTGCATATACCCACCGCGAATCATTAGTGCATGGCTGTCGATGCTCAACTCTGCGGGTCTTTCTTTAAACCTGTTACCGACAAGATTTTCTAGCTTCATGTCAACCCTCCTGTAAATAATTAAATGAAAACCCCAATAAAAAAGCCCCAAGCCAAAATACTAGCTTAGGGCGAACTGGTTAGTCCGTGGTACCACCTAAATTCAGAGAACCCGCACCTTTTAGTAGGGATCTCTGCACTCATAGCGCAACAGCGCTTTCCCGCTAACGAGGGGAGGCCCGATGACTCTTACTTGAACTTTGTACGGCCTTCGTTGGGAGTCACAGCTCAAAGATGGGTTCGGTATTTCATCAATGAAGATTTTCACCAGCCATCTTCTCTCTGAAAAATCCAAAATACCTACTATTTCTTCTCTACGCTTTTATATATTCAATTGTTAGTAGACTATCGGCAATTGCAACCTCTGTCAAGCGCATTTTGCGTCCTACGAAAACACAATTTCCTGTCCCCGCTCAGCCAAAGCCTCTATAGCTGTAACCACCAACATAGGGGTATTAGGCTGCCAGCCATCGCGCAATTCCAGCACCCCGGTAACTGATACCCATGTGTTATCAGTGAAGGATTCAAAGTCACCCATGTATACCTCAAAGCCCACATTACCTTCATCACCGCAGCAGCCCGACATAAATCGAACCACAAAGTGATACATATCATCAGCACCAGGGGCGGAAGGCCCCCAGCTAAAAAACATACCCTCCAGCTGAATAGTCCTGCCTGTATAGGTGTCTAGATTTTGTAGGATACTAGATACTTGTTGGACAAAGAAACGCTCTGTTATCATTTCTACATCGCTCTCACCGCTACAACCAGATAGCGACAACAAGGGCATTGTAACAAGGAGCAAAGATATCAACAGCATACGTAGTTTTTTCATTTTTTTCTCCTATCAGCCCATTATGGGCGTACTCATTACCAACTTGTATACAAAACCTTTATCAGTATCATCAAAACTGGATTTTCGCATTATCCACATAAAAGCGATTTGGTCTCGCCTGATATGCATTCAAACCGTAAGATAGTGTATTATGCCACATTCGACCGACTTTTCGCAAATCCGAAACCATCTATGCATCTATCGGCCTTATCATGTGATATATTCATGTCAGCTCCTTAGCTACGCAACATCCCATCATGAATTTCAAACCGTATTTCTGCTTGTTTTGCCAGCTCATTATTGTGAGTTACCATAACGATTGTTTTTCCTGTTTTGTGAATCTTAAAAATATGCGCCAACACATCATTCTCCGATTCTGAATCAAGGTTCCCCGTAGGTTCGTCCATTAAAAGAATGTCAGGATCATTTGCAAGAGCCCGCGCAATTGAAATTTTTTGTTGTTGTCCACCTGACAGTTCACTGGGTTTTGCGGCGGCCTTGTCTGAAAGCCCCACCAATGCCAATAACGCCTCGGCTTGTTTGCGTTGTTCAGTTACAGGAATACCACCAAACATCATAGCAACTTGAATATTTTCTAGCGCTGTAAGGTTCTGCAGCAAATTAAAGAACTGGAATACAAAACCGATTTTCTTAGCGCGCAACTCCGATAATTTCCCATCACTTAGGTTAGAAATGTTCACACCATCTATGAATACATGCCCTTTTGTGGCCTTGTCAAGCCCGCCGATTAGCTGCATCAAGGTGCTTTTTCCATGACCAGATTTGCCAGTTATACATGAAAACGAGCCACGAGGAATTTCTATGCTCACTCCTTTGAGCGCATGTGTTTTAACCGCGCTTTTGCCATAGGTTTTTTCCAAATTTTCGGTTATAATTATGCTTTTACTCATAGTTAATCGCCTCCACAGGTGTTAATTTTGCAGCTTTCCATGCTGGGAATAAACCTGACAAAATCGAAATTATAAGTGAAAATACGATTACTATTGCGATCAAGGCAATATCAATACTCACTCCCGCTTCAATGCCCTTTAGCATCTCATCACCCTGAATAATCGGCGCAGCAAAAATCGATACTATTATTCCGACACCAACTCCGAGAATGCCGCCGAGTAACCCGTACAAGCCCGATTCAATTACAAAAATACGGAAAATCGCAGAACTTCGCCCTCCGATTGCTCGCATTATCCCGATTTCACGCCGCCTTTCATAGACGGCTGTCATCATCGTGTTGATAATCCCAAAAGCTGCAGCAATAAGGGCTACGCCCGCAACTGCCTGCAAAGTCATATTCACCGAACCAATAATCGTAAGCACAGCACCAAGCAATTGTTCATTAGTAGCAACATTGACATTGTTGGCAACCGTATGAATAGCAGCGTAGAAGTAATCAAATCTTGCCATATCATCAACAGTTGCGGACATGTACGAAATACTACCCTCTCTATCAAAAACCCTCTGTGCTACCGAAAGCGGCATATGCACAGTAGTATCATCATTGCTGCTTGTATTCGCAAGAATCCCTATTACAGGGAACTCTTCCCCACGCCGTACTTCCAGCACATCACCAATGGCTAAATTGAAACGGTTCATTACTCCCTGCCCTATTATTATTGCTTCCTGCCCCTGTGCCATGAAGTATTCACCGGCATACATTTCCCACCCCCTGAATGCCTGTGTTTCTGCAGGAAGAATCCCAGTAACTGTGGTTGGTTGTTGTGTGCTGTCTGCAGGATTGTAAATCATCATTCGCCTTGTAAGATGTGGAATAACATTAACACCCTCAATTGCGGCGATTTTTTCAAACTCTGCAAAGTCAAGCCTTTCTGAAATTGCGTCACCTGTGACAATCCCGATTTGATTAAAAACACACAAATCATCTGGAACAATAACGAAATTACCGCCAAGAGCATACGCTTGTGCAGTTACTTCATTGCGCATGTTCTGGCCAATTGACATGAGTGCCACGAAAGATGCCATCCCAATTGTAATGCCAAGCAAAGTGAACACAAACCGCCCCTTTCGCCTAAGCAAGTTGCGTATCACGAGTTTTAATATATTCATATGAATCCTCCTACTCTATCATGAACCCTGCAAGGCCTCCAATCTTCTTATTCTATCCTAAACCCTTCAAGAATAACGATGTCCATGAGTTCTTCGATGCTTACCGATGGCTCATGCTCCACGATTAGCGCACCGCTTCTTAAGTTAAGCGATACGCTAATCACGCCGCTAAGTGCGGATAATTCTGAATCAATTGCAGCCACACATCTTTGACAAGTCATACCTGATACAGTAAATGTAGTTGTGATTGATGAGCCGTCATTCATTTCTGCATTGTCCGCTTGTTCCTCATTGCCAGCTTGGTTTATATCCGTGTCACCTTGCTCCGCTGACGATAGGCTATTGCCTCCATCACTAACATCACCACATGCCGCAAGCATAAACAATAATAAAAAAATAAACAGTATTAATAGCTTTTTCATAATGATCTCCTTAAATGAGTATTTTGGGGCATAAAAAAACAAGGCATACTGTAATGCATACAAGCATAGGTATACCTTGCTCATAGCACAAGCAATAAACCAGGTTGCTGGTCTAGTTACCTTCGCAGAACAAGCCCAATCAGCCAAAATATCACAAAGCCCACGATTTGCGTGGCAACGATAGTAGAACCAACCGGCGTTGCTACTAAAATAGAAATTATTATTCCCAGTGAGGCGTAAACAACAGCTATAACAACAGAGCTAATGGTAACGGATAAAAAGCTCTTAAATACCCTCATAGCTGACAAAGCAGGGAATATTATCAATGCAGAAATCAAGAGTGTACCAACCAAGTTTATTGCCAACACAATCACTACGGCGATTACAATGGCAAGGATAAGATTATATGCCTTGGCCTGTACTCCCGTAGCTGCCGCAAAATCCTCATCAAACGTAACAGAAAATATTTTATGATAAAACAATACAAACACAGTGGTGACAAGCACCGACAACCCGACACTCAGCCATACATCAGTATTACTTAAGGTCAGTATTAATGTTGAACCGAACAACGTCACACAAATATCCCCGGCAAGATTTGCGGAATGCGGAAAAAGATTTAGTATAAGATAACCTATTCCTATTGCACCGACGGAAATCATTGCGATCGACGCATCGCCGTTGATTTTTGTGCTTTTTCCCGTTCGCAGAAGCAAAATCGAACTTAGAATAGTCACAGGCAAAACCAAGAAAGAACTATTGGTCATGCTTAGCGCTGTAGCTATAGCGATAGTGCCAAACGCAACATTGGACAAGCCATGTCCAATAAACGAAAACCGCTTCAACACTAATGTTACGCCCAAAAGCGATGAACACAGCGCAATAATCACGCCTACAATCATTGCACGCTGGACAAACGAAAACGAAAAATATATGGCAAGCCTGTCTATTATGTTAATCATTCTTGCTCACCTCCTAATCTCGCATAAATACGTCCTACATCGCTATTTACATATTCTGCTTTTGTGCCGAAAAACAATACTGACTGCCCTCCTATATGCAAAATATGAGACGCATATTTTAAAGAAACACCTATATCATGGGAAATCATAATTATAGTTGTGCCATCCTTATTCAATCCCTCAATCAACTCATACATTTCTGCAGACGCCTTAGGGTCAAGGCCTGATGCAGGCTCATCCAACAGAAGAATCTTCTGTGTGGCGCATAATGCTCGCGCAAGAAGTGTCCGTTGTTGCTGACCACCGGATAATTCACGGTAGCATCTTTTTGCAAGAGAAAGAATGCCCAGCTTTTCCATGTTGTCCTCTGCTGCCAGTTTTTCTTCCATGTTGTAAAACGGGCGCAATCCGCTGCGATTCAAGCAGCCAGACAGTACAACCTCTCTTACTGTAGCCGGGAAATCCTTTTGTACCACGGTTTGTTGTGGCATATACCCTATTTCATTTGACATTAAGCCATCGCTTGTCATAATTTGCCCTGATATCGGCGATTTCAACTTCAAAATCGTTTTCATTAGCGTACTTTTGCCTGAACCGTTTTCGCCGATAATACATAGATAGTCTCCAGCGTTTACGCTAAACGAAAGACCTGAGAGTACGATTTTTCCGTCATATCCAATTGTTAAATTGTCGCATGTAAGCTGCGGCATGAGCTCACTCCCTCTTATTGTAATCTAAGTCGCGGGTTATGTCCTTTACCCGTATCCCACTCATTCGGAATTGTTAGTATATCGTTGGCTATGTTGCCGTATACGGTTATATTATTATGCATAAATCGAACCGTAACATCATCATCATTTATGATTTCTGTAAACCGGCCTGTCCTAACAAACCTGCAGTCAATAAAACTAAATCTGCCATCATCGTACAATGTGATGCTTTGAGGGCCCGATTCATATAATCGCGAACCCAATTCGGGCCGGGTAACAGAATGGACTAGCAACGCTATAAAGACAATAGCAACAGCCGAGACCACAATTTTTCCAATTAAGCTATTCCGTTTTGCCCTTTTTATAGCAAGGGTATGGCGTTCCGCTTTTGACAATTTTCCTTTCCTTGAGGAGCTTGTTTGCTGGGTCGTTTTTTTATCTTTTCTCATTACAACAGCCTCCTTCTAGTTCAGTGCCTCTTCCAAAATAGCTAGGTTGCTTTGCATGATGGAAAGATAAGTTGCGCCATCACGTATATCTGCTGCCGTTATCGCTTTCATCCCATCAAGCACGAGTATCCGCTGATTGCCTTCATTTGTATTTTCTATAACCGTCCGAGCGATTGACTGGTCTGATGTTTCTGTCACCATAACCACATTCAGCTCAAGCTGGTTTATCCTGTTAGCAAGTGAAATTATTGTGACGAAACTTGCTTCAGATTCAGCTGAACAACCTGGGAAAGCGGCGTAATATGTTATGCCATAATCACTCATTAGATAGCGGAACGGAAACCTGTCTGCAAACACAAGCGTCCTAACTTGTGCCGCGTCAACAACCGCTTGGAACTCCGCATCCAATGCGGATAGCTTCGCAATATAGGAATCTGCATTAGCTTGATATATTGCAGCATTTTCAGGGTCTATCTCCATCAACATATTGGCTATTGCAGCGCATAGCGTCTTAACAAAACGAAGCGACAGCCACACATGTTCATCAGCAAGAAAATCACCAACATTGCTAAAAGTATGGTCATGGTCTACATCACAGTCCTCATCACAAAACCCTTCCAATAAGTGCTCGATATCAAGCTGATCCATAAGGTTCACTGTAATGATATCAGGATTTGCGTCTTGCAACACCGCCGCTACCCAATTATCTGAATGTCCGCCCACATAAATAAACACATCACTTTGCTTGATTGTCGCAATATCAGTAACAGACGGGCTAAAACTATGCAAATCAATACGATTATCTATGAGAAGGGTCAAGTCAAACCTATCCATATTTTCTTCACCAATAATCTGACGAATCCAATCGTATTGCGGGAAAATTGTTAAAACAATATTTATTCTATCGCTCTCGCCGCTTTCACGCTCCTGACAGCCTAAAAGCAGTACCGCCGATAGTGATAATGCAAATATTATTAAGATTAATCGTCGCATATATTTCTCCTTTTACTCATCCTTCGTGCCACTCTCCGCACTCGTCACACCATACAAGGCCAGCATTGCCATTATCATTTTCGTCATCTTCCGGGGGGTCTGCTATAGGAGGCGCTGTATCCTCTGTCAAATTTGGTGTAGGTGTTGGAAGGCCTTCTGTTGGATGTGGTGTTGGGTCCTGCGTTGAGCTTGGTGTTGGTGCTGGGCTTTGGATCGGCGCGGGAGCCTGTGCTGGGCTTGGTGTAGAATCCGATGCCGGGCTTGGTGTCGGATATGATGCTGAGTTTTGTCCTATGTCCATGTCATCATCCGTGTAAGCGCACTCATCATCGTCACCTTGTACAGAGCCATCAGCAGAATCGCTGCCGCACACTCTTAGTTCTGCAAACAAAAATATGCCAACAGGGTTGCCATTACGGTCAAAGGTTGGGCTACCTGGAACAAAGGTAATAGATGTTGCACGGATTCCATAAAACCCAATTATTCTGACATTGTTCGCCAGGCTCGCTTCGAATGTACTATCCGCATGTAATATGATTCTCTGGCCGTCATCACCGATAAATACCAACGGATATGCTCTAAAGGTAAATGCCATGCCATGTCCGTGACCATCATCCCAGTCTTCGGGTATCGTCAATACATTGTCTACAATACCCCCAACAACTGTAGTCAGGCCAGTCGACTCAAAGGAGCTAACCCCGCCCGAAATATTATTTATACCGCTGTATGTGAATAGAACCGCAACTTCACGGCCATCGGTCATTTCCGTATAAGTCCCGGTAATTTTTGTATTATGGAAAAGGTTGGCGATGAATGTGCCATCAGGAAACAATCTAACATTTGCATTTCCGTTCTCAAAAACACGGATATGTTCCTGCGCATTTATAGCGTTTTGCGCTGGATTGTAACCCAGCGTGAATCTATCAAATCCGCTGATTTCTACCCACAATTCCGGCAATTCAAGTTCAATACAATCATAGATACAATCGCGTAGAACATGGGTATGCGCAGCCGAAATTATATCAGATGCACCGTTAGCATTTTCCAATCTGATAATGAGTGCCTCTAGCTCGTCTGCTTCACGCTCAAGCCTTTCTATTTCGTGCCGAAGTATTTCAATCGTATATTCAAGCTCTTGCGCACCTGTATTTTCGTTCGACGTTCGCGAACATGCGATAAAAGCGGATAGCAATACCATAATAAGCATTACGCATATAAACATACGCAATGCAATATTTATTTTCATATATAAGCCTCCAATCTTCCTATAGTGCGTGCACTTAACACCAATTTTTTATTATAATGCGCAACAATGCAGAGGGACAAAATAATGCCCCCCTGCATTGCCTTACACATTTTCGTGCTATTTATTTACTTATCTATCTACCTGACAATTCGTTATAGTCAATGCCATTGAACAGGTTAATGCTCTCTTGCCGTGTTAGGTTGCTATGCGGGCTAAAGGTTGGAACCGCTGCACTTGTGCCACTCATAATACCGTTGGCATAGACAAAATTGATACCGTCACGCGCCCAGCTTGCGGCTATACTCAAGTCAATAAAATCAGCAGTAGGAGAGTTGGCTACGTTTATACCAATGGCACTACACAAGTTCATTATCATTGTAGCTGCTTGTTGACGGTTGAGCTGCCCGTTGGGGTTAAATACGCCAGGGGTGGCTGCCGAAGGAGCTGTTACACCGCTTATTATTCCAAGACGATAAGCACCAAGAATAATTGGGTCTGCTGTATCGGTAAAAGTATGCTCCATCCTCTCTGGTATGCCGTTTTCCGCCACGATTTGGTCAATGGTTTGCCCAAGCGCATATTCCATCCATTGTACCGCCAGGCGACTAAACTCGGCACGAGTGATGATATTTGTGTAGCTGCCTAATAAGTCTGTAGGAATAAACCCTCTTTCAAATGCACTTTGGATACCTTCCCGAGCCCAAGAATCAGCAGTGTTAAGGCTTGGCGCAACGTACATATCAAAGATTTCTGGAGCATCAGTGATACTGTTTTGCAAGTTTGAGATTATAATATACACGCCATTCCAATGAGCGGCACTCATTGCACCACCATCATAAATAAACAGCATTGCCTCATCAGGGTTTCCTGCAGCGGTATAAGCTGACTGGAGGTTCATTTCAAACGGATTTGCCGCATTATCCAATGTGGTTTGGGTTATTAATGGGAATAACTCGTAATTACCATTTACAAACCCGATCCCGTTTGCGGTTAAACCTAGCCATTCTGGAAATGGGGGGGAGAACGGGCGCACTCCATCTACTTCATTGTTATGATTATGAGCACGTTGTGTCAAAAGCGCGAAATTATCTGTGAACACGGCCACTACTGATGAATGCGGGGTTATTGTGATATCCCCGTCTCTACCAGTTACGACACCTGTTGTTCCGTCTTCGAGTTCAAAATTAAAACTAAACTCGCCATTACCACGAGCCGCATCAATTATCCACCAAAGCTGTGTCTTAGTTGAATAATTATCGGGAATAACCCCGGACAATTCGGGCATTAGATTTGTGATTTGCTTGAATACACTGTTGCCAGTGTGGTCTATGGCATGAACGCCACGCATTGCACCTGTTGCCCCTGCATCGTACACAAACAGCATAAAATTGTTAGTGTTAAGATTTGCTGGTGTGAGGTTAATATCAAATCTATCTGCGGCATTGCTTAGTGTCGCATCAGTTATTAGTGGGAAATTTTCGAAAGACCAATTTTCACCTACCGGTTCCCCAAAAAATTCCGGGAAAGAACCTGCGAAGTGACCATTACGGTCTGCTTGGTTGTGGTTATGACCTTCTTGGGTCAAGAGCCTGAAGTTTCGGGCAAATAAAGCCATTGCGACAGAGTTGGTTACTTCAGTATATGTTCCGTCGGCGTTTAGATTAAAAACCCTAACAACGCCGTCCCGGCCTTCTACTATGCCCCTTTGCCCATGTTGCCCAGCTTCTATCTGCGCGGGCGAGGGCGCAAGCTCAAACTCATAACTAAACTCGCCATTACCACGGGCGGCATTGATTATCCACCAAAGCTGATCTTTGCGGGTTGGGGAATCCGGCTCATTTGCGTAGACGGTTACCATTAGGGAAAGTAGAAGTAAAATAGCCATTCCAAATGCAATAAATCGTTTCATGTTTTGTAACCTCCATAATATTTATATTGTTATTGTGATGGAGGTTGCTTCAATTATTCATTCGGGTTTTTAATGATATAAGCGTATACAATCCACAAAGAAATGTTGCAATAAATAGAAATGACATTGCCTGAATCAAGATATCAATGGAAAAGAATATGCTTCTATCAACTGTGTTAAGCAACCTTAATAAAGTGTTTGTTTTTTTTGCACAGTCACAGATAAAGCACATGCTAGCCATTGAGACATCGTTGGAATCATGATTATTCTCGTGGCAAGAATGTGTATAGCTATAAGCAGATAGCTGCGAAGAAAATGAGGTCATAACAAAGCAGGTCAAAAGAACAAGCAAAAAAATCTTAATGCATGTCTTGTTCTTTTTACTTTGCGTAATATAGCGCATTGCTTCCTCTCCCTCCACGCGAGATGCATATCAATGCTATTATAGCATAAACAGGTAATTCTACATATAACAAAGAATCTGGTGTGTATGAAAAGCAGACATGTGCTATAATTGCTTAGCGTACAAAAAGTGTCTCTATGCAAAAAACCTTAGTCCGCATTACTCCACATATAGCACAACGCGCCCAACCTTACGGGTCTCACCCATATCAATAATACGCTGATTAGCTGACCCACGAAACTTAAGCCCTATATCCCGCTTTTCTTGGATATATGGGCCATCTATTAGATAATCAGTGATATCCAGCAGGGCTTTAATATCTTTATCTGGGCTTAGTGCGAGTTCCTCGTACAAATGTCCAGTATAGGTGGCAATGTCTAGCCCCATGCGTTTTACCGCCTGCCCCAGCTTAACTAGAGCACCGGCTTGCAAAAAAGGCTCGCCGCCAGAAAAGGTCACACCTCTGACCTTCTGGCTCGGAGCCTTTTTGTTTACGGAATCAGGGGTATCAGGCCCGTTGCTGACAGAAACGTCAGAGGCAACAGCACGTGCCATTGAGGAAAGCACCGCTGAAGAACGCCCCCCTTTGGAGGCCTTCTTTATCTTTTTCACTACATCACGAACAGTATATTCCTCGCCGCCAGCTATATCCCAGCTATCGGGGTTGTGGCAGCCAGGACAGGCGTTGTCGCAACCCTGCACAAATACCACAACCCGTATCCCTGGGCCGTCAACAAAGCTTTCGCTTGCAAAACCATATATCCTTAAGACCTCTGTACTTTCCAGCTTCTGCCCTTTGGATGCTGTGGCTACTGAGTTACGTTGGTCTATCAACCCTGTCTGCGCCTTTACATTACTCATCATGCTTATGCCTGTTCATCTCCTCGGCCCGCTTGAAGTCATTGAATCTGTCCAATGTAGATAAATACCCGGTAATCCGCCTTACGCGGCTGATATTATCGCTGCCGCAGTTGGTACAGGTTGCCTCATTCAAGAGGCCGCTTGTGCCGCATTCCCGGCATATATCTACAGGAAAATTGACAGCGCCGTAGCCCATGTCTGCTTCGGCCATTGCCCGGATAAGCCGCTCGTAGGCTTCGATGTTGTTGCCGGGGGCGGATTCCAGCTCTACATATGAAATATGCCCGGCATTGCAATATTTATGGTATGGGCCTTCTATTGCTATTTTATCCAAAGCGGTAATATCAAACTCCACGGGTACGTGGAAGGAGTTGGTGTACCAGGCCTTATCGGTCACACCTTCTAACTTGCCAAAACGCTCTACATCCAGCTTTGTAAACTTGCCGGATAACTGTTCGGCGGGGGTGGCCAGTAGGGAGTAGTTTAGGCTGTGATTTTTGCTGGCTTCATCGCAGCGGCGACGCATATGGCTTACTATAGAGATGCCCAGCGCCTGGCTGGCCTGGCTTTCGCCGTGATGCTGCCCGGTTAGGGCCACAAGGCATTCGGCAAGGCCTATAAAGCCTATGGTTAGCGTGCCGTGTTTTATGGCCTTTTCTATTGTATCGCCTGGGCCGATGTCTTCGCTGTTTATATACAGATGCTGCCCCATCAGGAATGGGAAGTCCTTGCCTCGCATATTTTTTTGCAAGTCATACCTGGTCATAAGCTGCTTGACGGCAAAATCCATGGTTTCGTCTAGATACTTCCAGAAAAGAGCCATATCCCTGCCGGCTCGAATGCCAAGCCTTGGTAAGTTGATTGATGTATAGCTAAGATTGCCGCGGCCATCGGTGACTTCTGGGCCGTTTATGTTACCCATAACCCTGGTGCGGCAGCCCATGTAGGCCACTTCTTCTTCGCCATAAATATTGTTAAAGCTGGCGTCTTGGAAAGAGAATGAAGGAAACAGCCTCTTACAGGCCACTTCCATTGCCAGGCGGAAAAGGTCGTAGTTAGGATCTTCCGGATCCATGTTGATGCCATCTTTTAGCTTGAAGCATAAGTTTGGGAATATGGGGCTTTCGCCCTTACCAAGGCCGCGTTCGTATGCCCGGAGGAACGTATCCGTAATCATGCGCCCCCCAGGGCTCGTATCTGTGCCAAGATTTATGCTGGAGAATGGCACTTGAGCCCCCGCACGGGAGTGCATGGTATTGAGATTATATATGAAGGCCTCCATGGCTTGGAAAGTCTCGTTGTAGGTATGTTTTTCAACCAAGGCCGTAACTTCTTCATCAGGTGCGGTAAGCCCTAGGGATTCCAAGTTCCCCCTCACCATACGCTCCTGCCGTCCCCGCTCTATCTCTACATAAGTAGAAAGATCCCGATCAAAGTAGGCATAGCTTTGCCCGCCATGCATGTCGTTTTGGTTGCTTTGCAAGATAATCGCCGCAAGGGCCGCCGCAGAGCGGATGCTCTTGGGGGAGCGGATGGTTCCATGCCCACTATTGAAGCCATCTTTAAGCATCCGCCCCAAGGGGATTTGCAGGCAGGTCAAGGTCTTACCATACCAGCCAAGATCTTGGATATATATATCCCCATTGAGATGAGCTTCTGCTTCTTCCGGGGGCAGCAAGCGTTTCAGGTAGTAATTCTTGGAAGCGGCCTCGGAAATCTGCAGTACTTTCGCTGACGGAGAGTTGCCAACGTTGGCATTATCCCTGTTCGTCTCCCTTACAATATCTGCCACGGCGTCCATAAGCTCGCTTCTGGCTTCTCGGATGTCTGTTCGGCGCTGGCGGTATAGGATATATGCCTTGGCAACTTTTGTGTATCCACCTTCTATTAATACGGCTTCTACCAAGTCTTGGACATTTTCTACTGTAAAGGGGATGCCTTTGTACTCGGCATCTAGCTTTTTTAGGACTTCAAGGGTCAAAGTTATAGGCAGGGTACGATCATCTCCGTTATCGTCTTCTGCTGCCTCAAAAGCCTTGTCTATGCAGGCTGTTATCTTACTTTCGTCGAAGGGCACTTGCCTTTTATCTCTCTTTTGGATGTATTTCATATGCGCACTCCCCTTTTGTATTTTTGCATCCCCTCATGAGTGGAATCAAGTTGATTATAATCCTGTCGCGAGGAAGGAGCAAGCAGTCTCGCGCATTGAACAGATACTTAGGAATGTTCCACGCGAGTTGTTTGTAGCAAAGTGTTACACGCTTGTTACAGCGCGCAAAATACAGCAAAATGACAAAAAGCCACAAAATATTTGACATTTGGATTTTGATGCCTTACAATAAGAAAACTAGCGCAACTGGCAATAAGTTTGCGTAAAATTTGCGCAACCCTGCCCCAAAAGGGGCCACCCAAATGGTTGATACAACCAGGGCATGAGAATGGGGACAATCCCCGCCACAAAAAAGGAGCGATGAAATGAACAGACAAGAAAAGAAAGACCGCTTGGACGAAATCATCGGGAAAAACATCCGAGTAGAGCGGGAAGCAAGAAACTTTTCCCGTGACGAACTAGCACGGCTTCTGGAAATCACCCCATCTCACCTTGGGCTGATAGAAAGAGGCGAACGGGGCACAACTACCGTCACCTTGGTGATGCTTTCAAGGGCCTTTGGCTTGCCCATCGACGAAATATTCCACAGCAAAAACAAAAAAGGCAGCTCTATCAATGACGGCGAAGAAACAAACACCCAATCCAACCGGGACAAGCTACAATCCCTGGCAACTTGCCTTGATAATCACGAGTTGGAGTTTTGCCTGCGCATGGTCAAGGCCCTTATTGCCATGAACCATGCCATAGAGGCAGAAGACTAGACCACACCCGCTTTTGATGATTTTGACAAAAGCGATCAATTATCGCTTTTGATGATTTGGACAAAGGCTTCGTCCGAACAAATTATTAAGAAAGTATTAAGAAACTAGGAACAAACTAATAACTGTCACGTTGTTTCTTATATAGCAGATTTGCGATATACTACATGTGTCTATATATAGGGAGTGACAGATATGCGCTGTACCATGGTACAGGAATTGTTTTCGGAAATATATGACGGTGTGACCCAGCGCCAAGCCTTATTGGAAAAACATCTGACCAAATGCCCCGCCTGTGCCGCAGAGTATGAGGGCTATAAGCAGATGCTTGATGACATGCGTCTTTTGCCAGAGCCCGAGTTGCCGCAAGGCTTCCACGACTCTGTGATGGCAAAAATAAGAGCTATTGCCCCCCCAAGCGACCATGCAATAGATGAGCTGCTGGGCGAGATAGAAACACGCACACGTAGAAGAGAGGCAAGACGCAAGAAGCCAAAAGCCGCATCCACAGCACGCCGCTGGGCAGTTATTGCCACAGCGGCTTGCTTGATGTTGGCCAGCCTGTGGGCAGTACGTACCTTTGACCTGCCTGGGCTTCGTGATGCCAGCGACTATGAAAGGGCCCTGCAGTACGCCGCACCTGATGCCGAGGCTATGGTCCCTCAAGCCGACCAAGAACCAGCCATGAGAGAGAACAACAATGCATGGATTTACGGTATTTACGAAGACGATGCAATCGAAGACAGTGCAGACCATGCCTTCGGCGGTGGTGATAACATCTGGGGCGCACCTCAAGCAATAGAGGCCGCAGATGCGGAAATTGCAGACGAAAGCGAAATGCAATACCAAGCCCCCGCTTCCTTTGATATGGCCTATGAAGATTTTGAGTATGACGGATCACAGTTATGGGACACCTTAGCTGAGGCGATATCACCAGAGGAATCGGAATATCCAGAAATGGGCCGAATTGGCGCACCCGAGACAGCCTGCCCTACCTTACCAAGGGAAACATCCAACATCCTTGCACCTGCTGCATACGCAGGAGCACCGGATGACGATATGGCCTTTGAATTAGCACTAACAGGAGGCACGCCACTAAGCGGCAACATCAGCCCATGGATAATCGCTGCGGTTGCAGCAGGAGCGGCTTCATTATGCGCGGCCCTGGGTGCAATATTCTGGATAAAAGCCAAGAAAGGCTGAGCCATATGCCCCAGGACGGAACAGTAATAAGCAGCCTTGTCCACGAGATTTCCCAACAAATATTGGGCGGGCGCATAGACAAAATCACCCAGCCGGAGCCGGACGAGATTGTGCTATCAATAAGAAGCCAAGGTGCTAACCACAAGCTACTACTGACTACCCAATCCACAGCCCCCCGGCTGCATTTTACCCAAGCCAGCAAGCCCAGCCCCATGCAGGCCCCTATGTTTTGCATGGTGCTGCGTAAGCATCTAAGCGGCGGGCGTATCGTCGATATCCGCCAGCCTGGCTTTGAGCGTATTGTTGAGTTTCACATTGATGCCCTTAACGAGATGGGTGATAGGGCGGTTAAAGTTTTGCTTATCGAGATTATGGGTAAGCATAGCAATATTATTCTGGTATCGCCGGGGACGGGGGAGGAGCCTGTTACGGAGGCTGCTACTTTTGCGGATGATGTTCTTATTGCAGGCAATGCCCCTACTTTTGCCAGGGTTATTGATGCAATCAAGCATGTGCCTCCAAGCGTAAGCTCTGTGCGGGCTATTTTGCCTGGCAGCCGATATGTCCCGCCACCTGCCGGAGGTAAGGCAAACCCTCTTGATATTAGTGAAGAATCTTTTGCGCAAGACCTTTCCAATACCACTAAGAACATTCAGCAGGCCCTGTATCAACAATACACGGGCATAAGCCCCATCTTAGCCAGCGAAATCTGCACCCGTGCCAATATTGCCCCGGATACATCCATAGGGAGCATTGGCCAGACAGAAATAGCCCAGCTATATGGGGCATTTTTATATGTTTTTGACCGGGTACGGGCAGGGGATTTTGCGCCACATATATATTACAGCCTAGATGCCCAGGATACACAAATGCGCGAAAACAACTTGGAAATCAGTCATATCCGGCAGGGCAAAGCCGTTGACATCACGGCGCTACCATTCGTTATGTACTCCCATCTCCACCCACAAGCCTACAACTCCCCCTCTGCCCTCCAAGAAGCCTTCTACGCAAAGCGTGACGCCGGAGCCAGGGTAAATCAAAAAACCGCAGACCTGCGTAAGCTAGTCACCACTTTGCAAGAGCGCTGCAACAAAAAAGCAATTGTGTACGAAAAGACCCTGGCAGACATAAAAAATCGCGATGACCTAAGAATAAAAGGTGAATTGCTGACAGCCTACATGCATCAGGTAGAGCAAGGCACACCCTCGATAACTCTGGAAAACTTCTATGATGATAACAATCCACTGGAAATCACCATCGACCCAACCCTATCCCCAACAGAAAACGCCCAGCGCTACTTCAAGCAATACAACAAACAAAAGCGCACCTACACCGCCCTGCAGGAGCAAATAGCCCAAAACCAGGAAGACCAAAACTACCTAGACAGCGTAGCCCTCGCGATGGAAACGGTAACAACAGAGGCCGACATAGCAGAAATAAGGGCCGAGCTGGCGGAAGGCGGCTTTGTAAAGCGGAAGTACGCCCGGCTTGCCGCGCATACCAGTAAAAGGGACGCATCTCATGGAAAGCACAAAGGCAGCGGACAACAGTCCAATAAAAAAGGGCCCGCCCCATCCAAACCCCTGCACTATACCTCTACAGACGGCTACGATATATATGTAGGAAAAAACAACACCCAAAACGACCATTTGACCCTGCGCCAAGCCAAAAATCACGATATCTGGCTGCACACCAAGGACATTGCGGGATCCCATGTGATAATCATAACAGGCGGAACCCAGCCACCAGAAAGCACCATTCTGGAAGCGGCCAACATAGCAGCCTACTATAGTAAGGGCCGTAACTCCAGCCAAGTACCGGTGGATTATGTCCAGCGCAAACATGTACGCAAGCCAAATGGGGCCAAGCCCGGGTTTGTGATATATGACAGACATAAAACCGTGTATGTATCACCAAAAGAGCCCACGGCGTAAATGAATAAAGCTGGGGCCTTTAGGCTGTAGCTATATATCTACGCAAAAGGAGGCTGACATGGAAGGAAAAATTATTAGAGCCGCCGCTGAAGGTTTGGCACACAAGCTAAACCGGTACACAAACAAAGAAGGCCTAGAGTTTACCAAGATGGTAATAGGCACAGAGATAATGCTGATTAATATATCAAAGCTTTTTTTGGTGTACCTGATAGCAGTGCTGCTGGGGACTTTGATACCTACACTCATCACCCATGGGGCATATATTTTGATAAAGCGTTTTTCCTTTGGGCTGCACGCCCTTAATACCACAGTATGTACGGTAGTAAGCTGCATCCTCTTTGCTTTAGCGCCTTGGCTTTTGTCCCATTTGTTACTAGTGAGTATGGGAAACAGCTTGGTATTGGCAGTGTTTCCGTTTATGATATTGGCCTTGTATCTGTACGCGCCAGCCGACACAAAGGCCCGGCCCCTTGTCGGAAAAAAGCTTCGTACCCGCCTAAAATGGAAAGCCGTTGTATGCGGCATAATATTGATGGCTGCAGCCCTGCTAGTACCAAACGAAAGCGCAAAATTCCTTATGGCCATGGGGGCCGCTTTCCAAGTGATATCCATTTTGCCCATCACATATAAGATACTTAAGAGAAGCCAACACAACTACCAGCAGTATGAAAACCCTGCATAAGCAATTACCTTTAAGAGGGCAATTGCTGTAAGCAAAGCAACATAGAAAAAAAGAGGCGGTTCAATCTATTCCTTCCTCATTATACACTTGCAGGCGCTCAACCAGTTTTTTGATTTGCCTAGGAGCAACATCAATTTCCACGCCCGTGTCAAAAGTCACATTTTGTTGAGACGCATTTATACTTCTTAGCCTTCCCAGATTAACAATAAGGGTCCGCTGACATCTATAAAACCGGCTTTCATCCATCTCGCTTTCAATGTCTGAAATGTTTCCACGAAACTCAAAACGGCTGTCAGCGGTGTACAGCACTATCAGATGTTTTTTTCCTGATGATGTGTCAAAACACAAAATATCTTTACTTGGTACAGATATAATACTGTTTTGTACAAATTTAAATGAGCCCATGATACCTTTTGCATCCCTTGCAAGCTTAAACACAAAATTGTCTTGCTGCGGGGTGGAAGTTGTTAGTTTATCATGGGCACTTTCTATGCATCGGCGTATACGTGTCCCAAGGTCAAAATCACCTTTTGTAATATAATCCAGGGCCTCAACTTTGTATTCAAAGGTAAGCTTATAGGAATCCGCGTCCGCTGTAATAAACACAACACAGCCAAGAGGGTCATAATCCCGTATTTGCTGGGCAAGCTGTATGCCATTAATTTCGCTTTTCAGCTCTAAATCCAGAAAATACAGCCCCGAAATTTTCTCCTTCCCGGCCTGCTTAAGATAGTCAATTATGTCGGCTGGGTTTGAGGTACTGCATACTACTGACATGGCCAGATTTTTTATAGATATATGATTCTCTACATATTTCGTTATTTGGCTCAGGTATGCTGGGTCGTCTTCGCAGATAAAAATGCTGATTTTGTATTTTAGTCCCGCCATCAATCTATCCCTCCATGCGGCTATGTTAACCTATCGTTTGCGGCTATGTAAATATAATTTAACTTTCGAGTTTGTAACTCGTGAGTTTCCCAATTATTGATGGTGCAGCGCCAACTCCTGAGTAAAATATCCATCACTGATTTTGGTCTGCAAAAATAAATCACCGTTCTTTTCTTGCAGCTGGGAAACAATATACAACCCCATTCCTCGTGAGCCTTCCTTAGTTGTATAGCCTTTTTCGCTTATCTTATTTATTGGCGGAAGGTTGCGGCACGTGTTTTGAATCACAAAACGGGCACAGTCACCAGACATAGCGCCCATAAACCGTACAACCGCGCCTTCAACACCTACACAAGCCTCCAATGCATTGTCCATCAATATCCCCACAATGCGGCATGTGTCCAGCAGATTATGTATGCCTATTACGGTGATGTCATCCACTACTTCAATGATTATGTCAACACCCAGCTTCTGCGCCTCTAAGCATTTGAAGAAAATAAGAGTCTTCAGCTCCGGGGTTTGTATCCTGCTAAGCCTGTCCATGCACGAATCAAAACCGTCCGCGTTTCTTAAAAACTCGTCATTATAAAGATTATAGATTTTGCGAAGGCCATCCCAATCCCGCTGCTGTATATGCGCCTGAAATGTTAGCAGCAGGTTAATATGGTCATGCCTAAACATGCGCATCCGCGTTGTCATGTCTTCTATATGCTGTGTATAAGATTGTAGGTTTTCCAGTAGTTCCTTCTGGTGGTTTAGATCCATTTCGTTTCTTATGTTGTCTGTGAATGCGAAGATGGCGAAGACTAGGAAGGCGAAGATGGCGGTAAAAGAAAAGGCATACACAAGGGTAAGCATGGCCTCCTCATATAGTATCTCATGAATGAAAACAGCAACAAAGAACAACCCGAGAGTTATAGTTGCGCCTATAAGCAGATATATTGATAACTTCTGCTGAAGCTTGAAATCAAGGGCACGCATTCTCTCTTGAAATACTACTCCTACTTTGTGAGATATGGTAATGGATATCATTGCTAAAACAGCAATGTACATAATTCCAATCCCAATGTCACCAGTTATTGCATCTCTACTAAACCTAATAAAGCCAGGTACTAATACATAGAGTGAATCGAAAACAACATTAGAAAGCATCCCTGATAATAAAATTAGAATGCATGTGAATGTCGCATATACAATGCTTAATGGAAGAATCTTTGTCTTGCTGTAGTCAACAAACGTCATAATAATAACAAAAATCATATTGGCTATAATCCCATAAGGCATAAGCCCAATAGAAATCGAACTCAATAGAACGTCCGTTATAGCAATCAAAAGAAATACTGGCAAAAGCTCTTTTATACCATATGACACTCTTCGGATGTTAGCAAACACTACGTAGTTTAAAAGGCCTTGCATCATCGCAACCAACAATACTGGCATAACGCTCCCTCCATTTCAAGCTAGCATGTATTGCAATAAAGGAGAGATATACCTCGAAAAAATCTCATCATATCTCTCCGTGAAAAATACAACGTCCTCAAGTGCAGATAATACGGCCCCAATGTGTCTGTAATGACAATTGGGACACATTAACTGTCGTTTGAGGATGAAATAAGTTCTTTGTGGGATAGAGAGTATACTATATAAATCGACACGAGTTAACATGCATCGACATGCATCGACATGTGGTATTGTAAAGGAGGGAATGTACATGAGTAACATGAAAAACCTGCTCGAGGACAAGCAAAGTTTGAAGGAAAAGTTGCTATGTGGGGTTGGAAATTATCTGGCAAAAATGGCTGGAGGCCCTGACTGTAGAATTGGAGCAATATACGAGCCTACAATCCCCATAGAAATCATCATGGAAACCGCAGAGGTTGCTGAGTAAGGCTCCTTGTGAAAAACGCAACGCCCCCAAGTGCAGATAATACAGTCCCAATGTGTCTACAATGGCGATTGGGACATATTATCTGTCGTTTGGGGGTGAAGTAAGTTCTTTTGTGAGATAAAGAATGTAGTATATAAATCGACACAAGTTACACAAGTCGACATGTAATAAAGGAGGGGGGATATACGTGAATAGCATGAAAAATCTGCATGAAGACAAGCAAAGCTTGAAAGAAAAGTTGTTGTGTGGAGTTGGGAATTATCTGGCAAAAATGTCTGGTGACCCAAATTGCAGGATTGGGGCGTTATACGAGCCCACACTCCCCATCGAACTCATCATGGAAACTGCAGAGGCTGCTGAGTAAATCTCAGCGCAAGTAGTTTATATCCTCTCAGGATTCCATCCATATGACCTTCTCGGGATTCCATGTGATATGGGCACATCCTCAAGGGCGCAATGCAACCTGTAATGTGCCCGACTTGCAATTTAATGTACCTGCAATGCATCTGTATTAGCCGTTTTCTAGGATGATGAAAGTCCTCCTATGGGATAGGGCGCTATAGTCACTCCGCTTTAAAACCGTTCTGATTCAGCAGTATTTTACCAATGCCTTCTATTCCTGTGCCAACATCTCCTACCTAGCCTGGTCTTTTGACCGTTGGTGTTGGCACTTCTTTTACTTATGGTAAAATTCGTTGCTTTGGAATGGTTTCAAAGTGGAGTGGTTATCGTGTTTTTTCGACCCCATATCTAATATGATTGTGGAAGCTGCAGACGTTGCTGAGCAAGACTTACCCTAGTAAACGCAAAATCTGCTCCCTACAATTATGCTATCACAGCGGATAGATTATTAGATTTTGCAATTGCTATATCTCACATATACAATAGGCTTACATTACTATTATCCTAAGGAGGAAAGTAAATGAAAAAGCGATTTATCACACTTTTGATGGTACTAGCACTTATTTTTTCAAACATTACACTTGTTCTTGCACAAAGACCCGAGTATAACTCATCCCAAAGCGACTTCACCCTGAACGAGGTAGAGGCAATAGATGCTGAAATAGATGCAATACATGGCGAAGGCTTTTCTGCAAACGAACGAAACGCCCACGCCCAGCTTGAGCTATTATACGAAATATTTGGTACTGGTCATCGCGGGGAAATTATATACCCTGACTTTTTCGGCGGAACATACATTGATGAATCCGGGAACTTAGTAGTGCTTATTGTCAATACTAATCATCAACGTGCCCAAGCTTATAATGCAATAAGCACCCAATTGGATCCCAGTGTTATATACAGGTTTGTTGATTTTTCATATAATGAAATGCTTGCAACCGTTGAGTACATTTCATCAATTCGCCGTACAATGGCCGATAACGAATGTGTATATGCACGTAATGTAACTGCGGTCGGGGTTCGTCCATTTACAAACCAAGTTACTGTATTTCTTCAGGTTTATAATGACAGCATGATTGAAGGATTTAGGCAATATGTATACGACTCTCCCATGATAAGTTTTGAACAACTTAACGGGATAACAATATTAGACACCTCGCCCCCTTTTCGTAACTATAGCGATTACAGTTATCACTATCTTAATAGCTATTGGAATAATTATTATTACCAGGAAGCTAGCATAAGCACAGATGAAAGAAACTCTCCGCTTCCTCCAGCTGCCCCATTCCCTGGTATGGGAATAAGGGCAAGGGCCATGCAGCCCCCACTCACTGGCAGTGGTTCAGGTACAGTAGGATTTAGAGTAAGATGCCCTCATATGCCTTGGAGGCGCGGCTTCATCACCACAGCACATCAAAACCAGTTTAGATTACACAATGAGCTTGTTACAAGACCAGCAATTGGCGCATTATCTGTCGGTATCATATCAGAGCAGATACTGAATAATACAATGGACGCATCACTTGTCACAGGAGCAATAACATCAAATACACTACCTAATGGTCAACAGCTGAGTACATCTGTTACGCAACCTGCTTTTGCTGGCGGTGTTAGTATGGCTGGAGGTTCTACAGGAAGGATTGTCGGCGGTAGCATCCTCAATACCAATGTCTGGCTTGATTGTGCGTGTTGTAACAGATTCACATTTTCAGGTCTGAGACTGACAAATATCCCTGTACAGCCAGGCGACAGTGGTAGTACTGTATTCGCAACAGCCAACAGACTTACATCTGGAATCGTTTTAGCCGGAGACTCAGCGCACATGGTATACCTTCCAGCTCATAGGATACTTTCTCAATTTGGACTCGAAAGATACTAATATAGTATCCATCCCTGCTTGCATTCTTTCCCACGATAAAGAGGCTGTCACGTTAAGCATTTCTCTGCATATCTACGCAGGCTTAGTCAAATGTTATAACTCACAAACCCAATAAAAACGCGCATATCATCTAATGCTATAGTGGATAATATGCGCGTTTATTCATGCTTTTTGCTTAACGTGACAGCCTCTTTTTCTTCAGTAACCGCCAAATGACTCATCGCTCCGATAGCGAGCGAAGTCAGCTTATCTACGGGCTTTACCAGAAGCTCGTCCGTTTGCTCAACTCGTGTTTTTAATAATTACCTACCCCGCCATAACAAACGTAGCAATAGCCACCGAATGCACAATAGAAGCCGCATTCACAAACAAATGAAAGATAGAATGCATATACTTCACACGCTTACCCAATGCGTAAAACAACACCCCAACAGTATAAAGCACGCCGCCAACGATAAGCAGAACAAAAAACGCCACCCCAAGCACCTCTATAAGCCGGTGAATCCTAAACACAGCCATCCACCCCATACCCAGGTAGCACACCAGCGCAAAGGCCGCGAAGCGTTTCCTATCAATAGCCGTAAGCGTGATGCCAAGGATAGCAAGTCCCCAAATCACCCCAAAAACAACCCAGGCATCTATGGGATACTCTACTCTAAACCGGTTAAGCACAATAGGGGTGTATGTGCCCGCTATAAGGATGTAGATAGTGCAGTGGTCAAGTATCCGAAATACCCGCTTGGGCAACTCTTTCCGCAGGCCGTGATATACGCTGGACATGGTAAAGAGCAGGATAACCGTAAAGCCATAGATTATCCCGCTGGTGATCCCCCAGCCGTTACTGTTTAGGGCCGCTACTATTACGCAGGCCAGCATAGCTACAAGCCCCATGCCGCCCCCTACTATGTGGGTGACCATGTTAAATATCTCTTCGCCGCGGGTATAGTTTGGCAGGTCGGATTTGCTCATGTTTTGCCTCTTTTCCATTTGTGTTGATGAAAAATGCGTGAGGGCCCAAAAGCCCATAAATTGCAAGGCTATTCTACTGCCATAGGGCTTGCGCGTCAACGAAAATTACAGTGGAGGTATAGCAAACTCAATAAGAAGCCGTGTTGACATTAAGTCGCATTTGTATTATTATGCATAATACAAATGCGACAAAGAAGAATATGTAAATATATTGCAGCCTGCTGCGCAACCCGCTTTTGATGATTTGGTCAAAACCAAAAACGTGACGCTCTCTCGCATGGCGGCGCAATATTCAAGGAGGTGTTATTCATGATAATAAAGCTAGACACAACCAGCGCCACTCCTATTTACGCCCAGCTTCGCAACCAGATAGTCCTGGCCATAGGCCGGGGGGATTTAGGCCTAGGCGAAGGCCTGCCAACAGTACGGCAGATGGCCGAGGACATTGGCGTCAATACAATGACGGTAAACAAAACTTACGCCATACTTAAGCAGGAAGGCTATATAGAAATTGACCGCCGTCACGGGGCCAAGGTAAGCCCCAAGGTTGACATGACGGGCCAGTTCCGAGAAAAGATGGAAGAGGAGCTTGAGCTGCTGATTTCTGAGTCGTCGCTAAAAGGCGTAAGCCAAGAAGAATTTATGCAGATATGCGCGGATGTTTATGGCAGGCTCAGCCTCGCGCCAAGCTAGGTGCATATGCTAAAAACTATGACTCTATGACTTATAGCAATCCCCCCTTTAAACGGTAAATTGCTATATATAGGGAAGGATGATTAAAGATGACGACAGCCATGCTGGTAACACTATTGTTTACGGCGCTGCTAGTAATTGTAGCAATGCTTATCACTGGGCTGGTAGTATCTCGCCCAAATGGGAATATTCTGCTTGGGGTAAGCTTGCCAAACCATGCCCTAGAGGACGGGGAAGTAAAAGACATAGTAAAGGCATATACCCGGGCATACCTGTGGAGCACGATTTTGTGTACAGTGCTGGTTGTGCCTATTGCATTTGTTGGCGAAGACATTGCTGTATTTTATTTTTTGCTTTGGTGCTTGCTTGCCTTTTTTCTACTGCTGAGGGTATCCGAGCAGCATTTCACCCGGCTTTATGATATAAAAGTTGCAAATGAGTGGTGGGTTGGAGAACAACACATTATCGCTGTAGATACTGCTGTAAGTCGGCTGAAGCACACCTTCATGGTTTCGCCTAGGTGGTTTTTTCTGCCTTTGGCGGTGTCTGGGGCATTGCTGGTGGTGGATGTTGTGCAAGGTGTGACTCCATTTTGGCCGCTTATGGGGCTGGGTACACTGGCTATGTTTTATGTGCTGCACTTAGCAATCGGCAGGGTCAGGATTAAAACCTACAGCGAGGATTCATCTGTGAATCTGCAGCTTAATTACCTGTTTAAGCGGGAATGGTCTCGGTGCATGATTATCTTGGCAGTGGTGTCTTGTATTTTCTATGTAGTGGCCCCTATTGCCGCAGAGGCATACCGTGACGTGCCTATGTTGGTGGCCACATTTGCCCTTTGTATAGCAGGCCTGGTAGTTATTGTTTTGGCTCATGTCCGCGTCAAAACTTGGCGCAACAAGCTTTTGCACCCCACCCAGAAGCTTATCAATAGAGATGACGACAGATTCTGGATTGGCGGCATTTTTTATAGCAACCCTGACGACAGCAGTATTATTGTTGAAAAGCGGCTCGGCATCGGCTTTACCATGAATATCGGCATATTGCCGGGCAAGCTGATACTTATTGGGGTGGTGCTGTTTGTGATTGCGGCTATTGTTTTGCCGTTTTGGTTGATATAGATATGTGAACCGCCTTAATTAAGAACAAAACCGTGAGGGCGCGGCTTTATCTAACCGGCATCTCATACATAAACAACATGTCAAATCCTGAGCCATACACCACAATCCTAATCGGGTCGGTCAGGTTGGCTGCTACTACTGAACCCATTGCACGGAATACTTCGCCTTGTTCTACTCGCTGGGTGCTAAGAAATCCCCGGCCATCAGCTTCAGCCGAGCGGATTCCGCCTTCACCCCGTGCGAGTTCGGTGTCACCTTGGTAAACCACGAATCTGTTGAAGGGCCTGCTTGCGCTGTGGCTTGTGAGGGATTCATAGTCAAAGAATATAACAATAATATCGGTTTGGCGCTGACCAGCCCCGGTTGTGCTGAAAAAGGCATCAACAAATGATATCTGGAAGTTGCCGTTGGCGGCGACATAGGTGTCGCTTTCGCCCAATACTATGGTCTCAACTGATTCAATTGCTGTGGCCCGCATATGCAAGTAATAAGTGCCTGTTAGTATGCTAGGGGCGCTAGTTGCTGCCACAACCCCACTTATGCGCGGGTCGCCAAATGCAGCACCCAATGATTCGAAAAAGCGGTCGGCTGCACTTTGCTCTGGCCGCGGGCGGGTTGTTATTACTCCCGCGCCTACGGCAGTGATGTGGATAATATCGCCTACACCTTGATTTATGGCAACATCACTAAGCTCCAGCAAGAAAATCCGGTCATTGCCGGCAATGGCTGCGCCAACAAAATCGATAGAGCCATCACCAAAATCAACAGTAAAAACATCCGTTGCCACACGCGCCGTAAAAGATGTTCTCCTGCCTTGATACCTGGCTGATGCGGAATGAGTGGGAGAATTAATCTCATGCCTAAAATCAGCATAGTCCATTGCCCGATATGAAGTTGTCAGGCGCGGGAAAAATATTATGAAAAAGATTGCCGCAAAAAACGCCAGCAGCAAACTGCCTACAACCTTACCCGTTCTGCTTTTTCTGACGGTAACGTTACAGGCGCTTAACTTGTATTTCAGCGCCTCTATGGCCTGTTCATTCCCAGAGAGCGGAACGTCAATGCGGCAATTAGCACTGTGTCCTAGTAAATCCGTTGATGTCCCCACAAGGCTCAGCTGTCTGGAAAAGATGAAACTTCTGCTGGTAACGGCTTTGCTTACCTGGCTGTGGTGTACAAATGCATGGTTCTTAATTCCCAGCTTTTTTACCTTTACACCATTTTCTCTGACCTTCTCTGTTTCCGTTGAGAAGAAGTGCAGGCCGTCTTCGGTTAGTACAGCAGTTCCTGTGTCAGCATCTGCTGTACGGTAGAACCCAAAGCCGGTAAAAGCCCCAATAATCATCCCGATAATGGTTACAAAGATATTTTTCTTTGTGCCGCTTTTATCAAGAAATGATGCGCCTTCAATTACGCCAAGATTATTGCTTGCCAATGATGCGCTGTAAGACGTTAAAGCTTCCGTAAAATCATGACCTGTGGCTATGCTTACTTGCGACATTGCATAATTCCCCCTTTAGATGTTCAACTTAATTATCTATATTTAAGAAGCCATATTCAACCACCTGTGATAAAGGGGTTGAATACAGCTTCTTAAAGAGCATTATACAATGCCGTGCGGTATATGTGTATTGCGTTTGAAGCACATATTAGCTTTTGTTATACAATGCTTTTGTAAATTGCAACTTTTGCGATCCTATGCTTTTGCAAATTGCAGCTCCGGCTTCTTAGGCTCATAGGCATACCGTACATAGAAGACAATAACAGAGATAATCTTAGCCGACTCGATAAGCATCCCCATGATATTCCACCGGAAATCTCCGTAAAGGATGTTAAGCGGTGTCTGGGTAAGGAACACAACAATAGCATAAATCACAACAGTAATGCGTACATAGTGCACGCCAGGCAAGTACTGTCCAATAACAAACCCAATAGCCGCCATCATACCAATGATGTGCAACCAGCGCACTTCTGCGGGAGAGTTGACTACCGCAAGAGTCCCGGCAATAAAGGCTACCCCTATCATCACCAGCAAAAAGATAAGCCCCGCTTCCTTGCTTTCGGGTGTGTCTTTTAAGAAAATGCGGTAAAACACCAGATTACGTACCGTGCTATAGGTTGCTGCCACGATAAGCGAAAGCTGAGTGCTCATCCCTGTGGCCATACCTATAGCAATAAACATTGTCATCCAAAAAAAGCTGCCGATGCCGGTTATAAGGAAGTAACGGGTTTTGTCTTTTATTTGATAAGACGCAAATTCAAAGCAGATGGTGATAAGGCCCAGCACCTGGGCTGCGATATACCAATTATTCATTACGCCACCTTCCTTACTTCACCAAAGGCGTCATATTTTCTGCAATAGGCAAAGGCCAGCGCACCAGGGCCTGCATGGGTTCCTATGGATACGCCAACTGCGGTTATTGGGTTGGCTATTTTTATATCTAGGGCCTTTTCGGTGTTGCTTTTGAATGTGACAGCCTCTGCTTCGCTTAGGATATGGCCTACGCTTAGGCTTAGGTTTTCTTTTTCATCCATCAGGGCATCTATCAGGGCCTCTTCCATCATCTTTAGTGCACGGGCCTTGCCACGTACATTGTCTAGTTGGGTTACCTTGCCGTCTTCTACTTGCAGTATGGGCCTAAGGCCCAAAATGCCGCCAACAAAGGCTGTTGTAGGGCCTACCCTGCCGCCGCGTTTTAGGTAATCCAGGCTGTCCAGGGTCACGTATACCCGGGTTGTTTCCAAGACTTTTTGGGCCATCTCTGCTGTTTTTTCCAAGGAGTAGCCTGCATCACGCATTTTGATTAATTCACGCAGGATTAGGCCTTGGCCTATGCATACGTTTAGGGAGTCTATTATGATTATGGTGCGCTTTGGAAACTCTTCCCGCAGCATATCGGCAGCCAATGACGCGCTAGCATGGGAGCCGCTTAGTTTTGACGAAATTGTAAGGGAAATAATATCGTAGCCCGCCTCCAAGTGGGGGGTATATGCATCTATATAGTCTTGGGGATTGGGCTGGGATGTTTTGGGGTGCAGGGTTTTATCTGCTATAAGCCGCTCAAAGAAGTTGTCTACGGTTATGTCTTCGCCTTCTTTTAGGAAGGTGTTGCCGTCAAAGGTTACATAGAAGGGTACTACCGTTACGTTTGATTGTCTGGCTTCCTGCTTTGTAAAGTCGCATCCGCCGTCTGAGATTATTTTGTACATGTTTGCCTCCTGGGTTAAATTTGTTTGGTTTTGCTTTGTTGTATATAAAGACAGGAGGATTTTTGGTTGGTTGCGTGGGAGATGATTTTTGCATAAAAAAACCGCGCGATGCTTGGCGTGGGGATTTGCCGTTTTATATCCCATTGAAAATACCCAACAGGTGTTGCAAGCCGCCAATTGTATGATACTATAAACTCATGATTTCCAACTATAACTACCCACGAATAGGAGATGCCACCCAATGAGAACAATCGTATCAACAGACAAAGCTCCGGCAGCAATAGGCCCCTACTCCCAAGCCACGGTACACAATGGAGTAGTATACGTATCCGGCCAGCTGCCCCTTTGCCCCACAACCGGTGAGATGGAAACCGGTGACATCAAAAAGCAGGCCCATCTGGTTATGACCAACCTGGCCGCAATAGTTGAGGCGGCAGGCGGCAGCATGGACAAGATGCTTAAGGCTACCATTTTGCTTACTGACATGGCTCACTTTGCCCAAGTCAATGAAGTGTATGCAGGGTTTTTTACCGGAAGCCCTCCTGCAAGGATATGCTATCAGGTGACGGCGTTGCCCAAGGGTGCGGAGGTCGAAATCGACGCCATCTGCGCGGTATAACAGCAATATATGCGGCATGGCTAAGCCATTGCAAGCTGTATAACAAACGAATATACTTACAACTATGCATGTACACAGCCACACCTGCTGGGGCTTAGCTTGGAGCAAAGACATTCTCAGCAGCTATCCCCCTCAAACATTGGCATGTGGATTTGCATCAAACCAAAAGCCCTAAAAGGCGTAGGAGCGTTTATCTATGGTAGAATTTTTCAGCGATTCCTTCAACAGGATAGTCAACATCTATGTATACGAGTCAACCTGGTGGATAAGCCAGTTCTTTGCATTCTTGTCCCTTATAGTAATGTTCTGGTCTTTCCAAATCAAAGACAAGCTTAAGATGATGCTATTGCTTGGCCTGGGTACTACTTTCCTGGCTGTGTCGGCGGCGTTTCTTGACAACTGGACCCTTACGGTGCTGTTTATGCTGGCATCTGTAAGGAATTATGTGTTCTGCTATCTGGAGTGGATACAGCTGCGTGGACGGCTTGTTCCCAAGTGGATAAAGTCAGAAAAGGTGCAGGCCTGGGGAGACTATCCCAGCAAAATAGTGCCTAAGTGGGTATGGTACTCCTTTGGGGCGTTATTTATCATATTAACAGTAGCATCTACATTGATATTGGTACACATTATCCAAGTTGAGGTTTCCGGCGTTTGGGTAGAGTGGTTTATCTGTATGACACTTATCGGGCTTATAATCGGCAATGTAACCCCAGGTACTCACCTGATGCGTATCAGTTTTGTTGCAAACCGGGCATTTAACATAATCAATCACGCGTTTTTTGGGAATGCTATTGCTGTAATAATTGCGTGCTTGACTATCTCCTCCAATATAATTTTCTATGTGCGTCAGCTTGTTGGGTGGATTCAGGGGCGTAATAAGAACACGGACGCTGCAGATAATGTAGTTGAGAACACTGCGCCTGTAGAAGAGGCGGATGTTGAAGCTGTTGCCACCGAGGACAAGGCGTAAGCCTTTGGCAAAATCATCAAAACTGGGGCAGATCGCTTTTGACCAAATCATCAAAAGCGTCCAGCACCGCTTTTATCAATATCATCAAAAGCGGAACGAAGCCGCTTTGCACCAGAAATTAATGCAAATTAACAATACCAAGGAGGGTTTACCAATGAACAAGTTAATCAAGAAGGCAGTGGCACTAACCCTAGTACTAGCCCTGCTCTTCGCCAATGGAATCACTGCTTTTGCTGCAACAGCAGAAAGCGCACCGGATACACATATCTCTGTGCGCGAGTTTTTCGAAGCATCCGGCGGCGCAGTGGAATGGGATAGCGCAAACCGCCGCGTCACCGCAACTTTGGAAGATGACACATTCGTGCTATACCCCACCAGCAGACAGGCTTTCCGCAATGGCGAAGCCGTTACTCTAAGCCAGCCAGTAGTAATGCACGGCAACATGGCTTATATGCTAATGAGCGACCTGCTTATATTGTTTGGCATGGACACTGCAGGCCATTTGGGCATGTCTATTGCCACATTTGTAGATGCGCTTCCGCATCTGATGGCTGATTTCTCTGTCCCGGGCCTTACCATTGCAGTAGTAGACGCCCAAGAAGGCTTTACATGGGTACAAGGCTTTGGATACGCTGACAGCGTAGCGGGTACGCCCGTTGACGAGTACACCCTTTTCCAACTGGCCTCTATCTCCAAGCCCTTTACTGCAATTGCGGTAATGCAGCTTGTGGAAGCGGGGGTTGTGGCTTTGGACGAGCCTATCGCCACCTACCTGCCAGAGTTTAGCATCGACCCTGAAGCCTTTACCGGTTTGGGTGACTATAGCAATATCACAGTAAGGATGCTTATGTCCCACGCATCCGGCATCCAGCCAGATTTGCTTACAGGGATGCTGACAACTGGAGAATACTACACAAACTTTATGGACAACTTCCTAGAAAACTTAAGCCAAGCTAACATGGCCTCTCAGGAAGCAACTGTGTTTTCCTATGCTAACAACGCATTCACATTGCTTGGGTACTTGGTAGCCGCTGTAGCCACCGATTATGACAGCATCTTTGATGGCTTTGCAAGCTATGCCCAGGAGAATATCTTTGACTTGGCAGGCATGGATCTGTCAACCTTTGCCCTTACAGAAAAGCATATGCCATATCTATCCGGTTCTTATGCTGCAATAGGTGCTCCAGAAGACTTTATTTTCATCAATGCATTGCCTACAGGCGGCCTAATCTCCAACGCTTATGATATGGCCCGGTTTATGCATATCATTCTCAATGATGGCGCATTGCCCGAAGGAGGAAGATTGCTTTCTGCAAACAGCATAAGACAGATGTTTACCCGCCAGCAGTTTGGCATGGAAATTGAATATATGCTGCCTGGTATGAACATGCAGCCTGGTCTTGGGTTTATTTACTCAACATCATGGCAAACCGGGTTCACCCACTCTGGCCATGGCGGCAACATGATACACTTCCATTCTTATATGGCTTTTGATTTGGACTCCGGCATTGGTGTGTTTATTGCGGTAAACAGCATTATTGGTATGCCTTTGCCAGGGCTTTTTGCTCCAATCTTCCTCACAATTGCAGTGCAAGAAAAAACCGGGACATTGGACGTGCCCGCATCTGTTGAAGTAGAGCCAATAGAAGTAGATCTTGAAGAGCTTCAGGCCCTGGAAGGATTCTACTTCCAGGTAGGCGGCAGCGAGTTTATGCAGGTTATTGCGTCCGAAGACGGATACCTGTATATGCACGGTATGGTTCCCGGGTCGGAAATAACCTTGCTTCCCTTATCCGATGGCAGCTTTATATCTCCAGAAATAGGCCTAAGGCTGTGGTTTGAAGATGTAGACGGAGAGATTCTCATCTTCCTTGGCGAGTTTGGAACCGTAATGCTGGGTGGCGAGCTTAACCCAGAATTATTCCTTGCATCAGAGTGGCTTGAGCAGTGGGTTGGCTCTTACTATGCTTATGTTGCGCCGGGTCATGTTTCCAACTTGTTCCGTCTAGATATTGGCATAGATGCCAATGGTTTTGGGTACATGCGTACCAATACCCTCAATGGGCTTTCTATAATATCACCGATTCTTATGCTGGATGAGTATACTGTCCTTGGAGGCGTTAGCTTTACCCAAAATGATGATGGTACTTGGTTATTTATGATTGATGGCAGGTTTTTGAGAGCCGAGTAAACAATATCGATGATAGGAATTCCCCTATAAACCGGCTCCGCTGGGGCAGTTTAAAGAAGGAATTGCTATAAATGCGGCAAACCCATAAGAGGGGCCGCAGTGTGAACGCGCTTTGTGATTGGAAATAGTCACCAGGTGTTCACGCTGCGGCCCTTCTTAAATGGATATGGCTAGGCTGTCTTGAAAACCGTTGTCCCTTGCCTTAGCATCTTGAGGAAAGTGCGCTATCTTGCTGGCTTCTACAAAGTTAGCCGAAAAGCAAAAATGTCAAATCGTTGCAGTTATTTTCAGTTAGTTTTACTAAGTTTGTATAATTACGCCGTCAAATGGACGGCAAGGAATTAATTAGCGTTTGAGGAGGCGTTTTCATGGCTCTTTGTTACGGAAATAGCATGGTCGGAACAAGTGGTATCAATGGCGACATGTTTTTTATTTCATCTGACAAGACAACAATTCTTTTGTCAGATGGCGCATCGGGCGCGGGTGAAGAAGGAAAAGTCATCATGTCAAATTATTGTGCAAAAACCATTCGAGAAAACCCTTTCATCTTGTCAGGTTTATCCGCTAGAGATTACATTGACAAGATGATATGGAAAATCAATAACGATTTAATTGACATTTCACAAAAGAGCAAAGTATATACATTCGGGACTTTCGTTATTTGTATTGTGCATAACAACACGGCAACGGTTGCTTCTGTTGGTGATTCGCCTGCATACTTAATATCTAAACACAGCGTAAGAAGGATAGCAAAAACCCATAAGACATACCAAAACCTCATTGATATGGGCATATTAACAGAAGAACAGGCCGAGGAATATGTCAAAAAACTCAATGAATATATGTGGTCAATGTTTGACAGGTTTCTTCCAATGGTGGTTCCCGTATACGCATTAGAAGAAGTTGAAATATCAAACAGCGACATAATTGTGCTATGTTGTGATGGAATCAGTGACCATGTTAAGCCTGACGAAATAAAAGAAATAATAAATCCGGCTAACTTTGAGGGTAGTGTTGATATAATTTTTAATATGGCTAAAGATAGGGCGATTGAAGAATATAACGGTATCAGCTATGATGATATAACAATGGTTCTTTATTGCCATTAGATTTAAACTATTCATAACCCTACTTTGTTTAGTTGCTTTACCAAAATACGCCAGACACCTTTCCACAACCGATCTTTTACTGTAATCCTGCATTTTTTCCTACAACCGGTTGTAATACCCGTCAATTGACTCTATAATACCCTCAGCAATAACACTGATAATAAACGCCGAAGGAGGCATAAGTTTACATGAAGGTTTACACGGCAAATGAGATCCGCAACATTGCGGTGCTGGGCCACAGCGGCTGCGGCAAAACAACTTTGATGGAGGCAGCACTAAACGCCACCAAGGTAACAAGCCGGATGGGGCGCGTAGAAGACGGCAATACCGCCAGCGACTACGACGCAGAAGAAATAAGGCGTAAAGTATCCATAAGCGCCTCAATTATCCCCATCGAATGGAAAGATACCAAAATCAACTTCCTGGATACCCCAGGGTTTTTCGACTTTGCCGGCGCCGTACATGAGGCCCTGGCAGTGGCCGATGCCGCCCTTATCCTAGCAGATGCCAAGTCAGGCATTGAAGTGGGTACGGAAATTTCCTGGGAAAACGCAGCAGGCAAAAATCTGCCCCGTATTATCTTTGTAAACGGAATGGATGACGAAAACGCCGACTTCACCAAAGTAGTAGAAGATATGAGAAACTTCTTTGGCACAGGGGTATCCCCGCTGCAGCTGCCCTTCAAAAATGGCGGCAAGCTGGCCGGGTACGTAGATGTGCTTACCGGCAAAGCCTATGCCTATGACGGCCAAGGCGTAAAGCCCTGCGATATGCCAGCCGATATGTCAGACACATACGAAGAAGCCCACGCTGCCCTAATCGAAGCTATCGCCGAAACAGATGAAGCGTTAATGGAAAAATTCTTCGGAGATGAGCAATTGACCGAAGAAGAAATGCAAAACGGCCTCAAAACCGGACTGGCATCTGGTGTAATCACTCCGGTACTTTGCGGTGTGGCCACAACTGCTACCGGTATCATTCCTCTTTTGGACATGCTGGTAAACGTACTGCCACCCGCAAGCGTTCTTCAGCCAAGCAAGATGGTACAAGACAGCAAAGGCGAAATGATAGAGCTAGCTTGCGATGCCAATGGCCCCCTATGCGCCTTCGTTTTCAAAACCATTGCTGACCCATATGTAGGCCGCCTTAGCCTTTTCCGTGTGTATTCCGGTACGGTAAAGCGTGAAGTTCAACTATACAACATCAGCCAAGACGCGCCGGAAAAACCAGGCCATATCTACCTCATGCGCGGCAAAGAGCAAATCGAAGCCACGGAAGTAAAAGCCGGTGACATTGGCGCAATAGCAAAGCTGTCCATAACTGCTACCCAAGACACCCTTACCACCAAGGCCAACGCCCTTATGGTTCCCCGCTTCGATACCCCGCCGTCACTATTGTCTATGGCCATCGCACCAAAGGGCAAAGGCGACGAAGACAAAATTGCAGGTTCTGTTACCAAGCTGCTGGAAGAAGATAAAACCCTCGTCTACAAAGTAGACACCGAAACAAAGCAGACTATAATCTCCGGCATAGGTGACAGCCAGCTTGACGTGCTTATAAACCGCTTGCGGGCCAGATACAAAATAGAAGCCGAGCTTAGCCTTCCAATCGTACCTTACCGGGAAATGATTAAGCAAAAAGTCCAGCTAAGGGCCAAACATAAAAAGCAATCCGGCGGCAGCGGCCAGTTTGGCGATGTTGAGATGGTATTCGAACACTCCGGCAACAACGAAGAACCCTATGTATTTGAAGAAAAAATCGTAGGCGGCGCTGTGCCTAAGCAGTACTTCCCAGCAGTTGAAAAAGGCATACAGGACAGCGTAAAAGCCGGCCCTCTTGCGGCATACCCTGTTGTTGGCCTAAAAGCCACCTTGGTATTCGGTAGCTATCATGCTGTTGACTCTTCCGAAATCGCCTTCAAAATGGCCACAATTAAATGCTTCAAAGAAGCCTTTATGACCGCAAAACCAGCTCTCCTTGAGCCTGTTATGAAGGTGCTGGTAACCGTACCTGATGACTATACCGGCGATATCATGGGCGACATGAACAAACGCCGCGGCCGCATCATGGGCATGGAAAAAGTGGGCAAGAAGCAGGTTATCTCTGCCGAGGCTCCACTTGCCGAAATGCAAAAATACGCCACGGACTTACGCTCCATGACTCAAGGCCGTGGCAGCTTTACCATGGAGTTTGAGCGCTATGATGAAGCGCCAAGCGATGTTCAACAGAAAGTTATCACCATGCGCAAGCAGGAGCTTGAGGCACTTAGGGATAAAGACTAGGTGTCAGCAAAATACGTATATGCAAGCCGCCCGCAGCAATGATTGTTGCGGGCGTATTTTATATCATTGGCCTTATCTCAGATTTCAAAAATCCAAAGGAGAATTGCTATGCCAACAATTAAGCCTGAAATAATTTCAAGCTTCAAGGAATTTTGGGACAGGACAAACAAGGATGCGCTGTTTGGCATCACATATCCCAAAAGCGGAGTAGTAAGCGCAGAAGAAGCTGGATTGCTAAAACCATGGATGGAAGGCCAAGCCGAGTGGATTTTTGCACGGTCGGTTCTATACGCACACAAAACCGGCGATATAACAGCAATAACAGACGCACTGGACATTATGGAGCACAACCTAAATCAAGAGGAATACGCTGGGGTGGGCTACCCTATAGTCAGCCTAGACACCGGCGCAGGTTGCATTGCTGGGTTTATCACAGAACACGCAAGATATTATAACCAGACCGTATGGTACGAGCTTCCCCAGCCCTGGGACTACAGCAAAATTCTAAGTATAAAACCAGACCATACCACCGATTTCGCAAAGGTAACAATGGAAGCCGTATCCCTTGCCGCAAACAGGTTTAAAGGCAAAGCCATATTAGCACCCCTTGACCTAGGCGGGCTAGCCGATATTCTTTCGTCTTTGCGGCGGACAGATGGAATAATGTACGATATGTATGACAACCCAGATGAGGTAAAGGAATCACTGCGCCTGATTTACTCTATCTGGATGAACTTTCACAATCAGATGATAAAAATAATGGAACCTGCCAACGAAGGTCTATACACTTCGTGGACAAGAGTATTGTCAGACAACCCTTACTTTCCCTCTCAGTGTGATGCCAATGCCCTTATTTCTCCGCAATTGTTTGACGAGTTTTTCTGGCCAACTTTATCAGATGAGTTTTCTGTTTTTACAAAAACCTTATACCATCTGGACGGCTCTGGTCAGATTCCTCACTTGGATACTCTTTTTACCAACCCGTCTCTCCGCATTATCCAATGGGTTCCCGAGCCGGGGACAAGCCATTTTGACCCGCAATATTTCCCTTTGTACAATAAAATCATTGCCAATGACAGGGGAATTGTTTTCAATTGCAATACTTTTTCCCTGGAGAAGATGAAAAAATTCTTTGAAATCTTCCCGAGGGAACCGTTTTACATCACGGCTTGGGCAAAGGATTATGAGGAAGCTATGGGTATAATTCATTAGACTTCTTGCAAAACTCCGAATAAGCGGCCATAAACATAGCTTTTAAGAAAATACACATTCCCCCATAACCCAGGAGGGCAAAATGAGCATAAACCATGGCGGTACAATAACCATAAAGCCCATCAAGGAAGTTGCCGCATATAGGAAAAACCTAATACCAGCAAATATTCCCGAGACCTATGCCCTGAAGCCCATGTTTGAAGATATCGCCAGTGATGAAAATATCCGAAAAGGCATTGTTGCCTTCAGGGATTTTTTATACTTATTCTGTGACTGCCTAGCTACAGGCGGGCACGAATTTGCCAAGCCTCCAAAGAAGCCCAAAAGCATAGATGACTATCCATTTTTGCATAACATCACAAACCTGTTGGTTGAAATAGGCTTCCATGGCAAGCTAGCTGGACGGATTGACTCGGCTGATTTCGAATTAGCTTGCTATAGCTATGATGCATTGATAGTAACAAAAATACCCTCCTGTACAGCCACCATTGACGAGAATGGCAAAAGAAAGCCGCCTAAAATCTCGGCCTCCAGCGCTATGGAATGTTTACGGTTTTTAACTTTCTGCGGTTTTGTTTTTAAAGACGCCCATACCGATATGAGTATTGATTTTGAGGCAAAAACACTAGCTATTTCTGAAACCCAAGCCCTAAAGGTACTATACCCATGCAACCCTATCCTACTGACGGGGCTAAAAGCCATGGCTATCGCGGATATAGAGCTACGAGCCACAAGAAGATACTGGAACGACAACAATCTCCTGCGGTGCGATTATAGGGCGCTGATGGCAGAGAATCCGAATATGTTAGATGTCTTGAAGGATTTTTTGCATCCATTGCCCGTGAAGCTACAGGACTTTGCCACAAAATTGCATCAGCGCCACATAGATATGGGCCTAACCTGCGCGACTAGCATCCGCGGTGATGTTAATTTTGCCTATTCATATGTAAAAAACAGCCGCCGAGTTTTATCATCACAGGATATATATGCCCAGCGGATATGGGAGTTTTCGTATTCCATAAGAGATGGCTATTGCATATTTGTCAGGGCCAAAAAGACGGATAAATATAGAGATGTCATTGAAAACTTCCCATCTTTTTTGCGAGAGAAAATTGCAAGGGGCTATGGCTGTGACCGAAAGCTGCATAACGAACGCTGCCAGGGGGGTTGCAAAGGGATTTGCATACCATTGGACGACACAATGCTTAGTATCAGCAAGGACATTGAAACATGGCTTGATAATGAGGTAAAGCAATTTCAATGAGAAGCAGTCCCGCCCAAGCCGAAAACAGCAACATCCAACTATCTTATCTGCTTCTCAACCAGCGCTATTATCGCCGTATTACGGCCCAAACCCATTACAGGTATCATAAGAGCAAATAGGGCAATGCTTGGGATGCCTCCCATGTTATAGCTCCCGCAATAAATTCCTCAATGAATCTACGTACCATAAAAATTTTCACATAATAAAAGCCTCCATCCGAGGGCATGTTGACTATAACAAGCCCTATACCTTTTCTCCAACCCGGTAGTATTTTTGGATAGAGTGATAGACCAAGGGATTCATACCGTGGATGTCAATGGCTTTGAACCAATTCAGCATTTCATCTTGGGAGCCTGTCGGTGGTGTGAGTTTTTCATCTAGGTGAAGATTAACCACTTCCCCAAAAAATGTATGAAAGGAGCCGATTATGTGAGTGTGAGATACCTTACACTCGAATACACAGTGGCTGGCGTCTAGTACTGGTACACGGGCTTTATCGCCCCATGCAAAGTTATAGGGCATAGCATCTTTCACAACCTCTTCCCCAGAAACAGAGCCCACATAATCGGCTAAAGATGACATCTCAAAGTTGGTCAGGGCAACAGAAAACTCTCCAGTCCGCAAAATATTGGTAATAGTACGCTTAGCGCACATGCTTACCATTATATTTTCCGGCGGGCCAGGAGTATTGCTTACACAAGTGATCGTGCTTAGGTTTGGCGTATCGTCTTGGTTACATGTGCCTACAATCCACACAGGCCGCGGCGTAATTGTCCATACTACATGGTGGAAGAGGCTGCTTAGCGGGATTGATTGCTTTTGGATTTTTTTCATGATGATTATTCCTTTCCTTATGTAATAAAAAAGCCCATTCCCGTGGTAGAAATAGGCCCTATCAATATATATTTTAGTCTCTCGGCTACATGCAAGCCATGACATAATTGGCATGAGTATGACTCATATAATCTGTCAATTTTGTCATGGATACATGATTATACAGCCGTTGCCATGCAATAACGCCATGGCATCAATCATTATAGCTTACTCATTACAGCATAGTCCCGCATATTTTATCTCTACGGCACAACAACATTATAGATTTTCAACGCGTCTCTTTTTATAGCCGCTGCAGCATCATTTCTTCCAACAGCATAGGCCACATGATATGCCCGCACGAGGTGGGTTTTATATATATGCTCTTCTTCTCCAAGCTTGTGATAGCAATCTGACATCATAAACAACATTTCTGGCAGATTCCTTAGATTGTTATATTCCCGGCTTATTTCAATGGCATTATCACAGGCCCTTAAGGTTTCCTTGTACTTGCCTGCATTCTTCAATACCGCTGACAAATAATAGTAAAGCGCTGGAAAAAGAAAAAACTTATCATCCTCCGTAACCTGGACGCTTTCTCTTCCATTAATCATAGCTTGTACTATGGAAATTGCCCTGTCATGCTCCCCCATCACCGATAGGCACTGGGCCATACCAAGTGCTATTGAAATCTCATTATATGTCATACGGTACTCGGATATTTTGGCCTCTTCAAAATGCGGCTTTGATATATGCATGGCCTTACGCAGTGAATCCATCATTCCAGCAGATGGAGTATCTGTCTCGGTTACTGCCTTCAAATATTCAGCATATTGTCTTACAACAGGCTGCTGTATAAGAGGCCCGTTTTCCATGCAAGCAATGATATCCTTTACTTCAGACCAACAATCGCCACTAGTTAGCTTCCGCCTAAGCTGCTTATAGTCTCTATAGCGGGCATACTCCCCAGAATCTAAATACAGCAGCCAAAAATCCTCGGTAGGGCTGCCAAGCAGCTCCAAGGTAGTGATAAATTGCCACACATCCATGCCCACTTCCCCAGACTCAATGCGGGCCAGTTGGCGCACGCTTATGAATAATTGCTCGGCCATTTCTTCTTGGCTTAGGCCCATCTCTTTTCTTATAGATTTTATTATGCCGGCGCAGTTGGTTTTCATATGGTCTCCTTTGAATTTTCAATTTTGGCCATACAATGCTCGTACAAGGCTTTGAATGTATCGTATCGTGCTATTGTATATCCATTCTTTCCACATTCTATTCCATATTCATATATAGCCTTGTGAAGCTCGTCAAGAAGTATCTCAGGATTATCAGCATCAAAGTATTGCATTATATCATATACCTTTGTGCCGTTATTTGCCGCTATTTCGTAAAGATTGCTTTGGGCATCCCTGGCAGCGTGGAAGATATATGACTTATCACCCAAGGCAATGCTTGCGATAAGCTTAGCCCGGCAAGTTCCCCATAGCAACTCATAAGTACCTGTAAGGTTGGAAGCGGTTGGCGCAGGCTTAGGGATATATCTTTTACACATGGTATCATAAAGCTGGGTTACACTGCTTAATAATGCCAATGAGGCGTTTTGTATTTCAAATATGGTTTTTGCATCGATAACGGACATGTGCTTGCTATAGAAGTTCTCCGGCAAATGTCTATACTCCAATACCTCGTCCAGGTATCTTTTTATACCTTGTTTGATGCAAGTGTTATTTAGGCTAACCAGGGCGTTTATCAGATTGAATAATAGACGGCAGGATGCATACCTTACCTTGCCTATATCACATGAGATCGCGGCGTTTGCATATTCCTGCTTGGCAAGATCTATGTGCCTTTTGGTCCTATCAAGTGAGGCTTTGCCTATTGGCTCAGCCATAAGCATTTGAGCTTTTTCTTTTAAATTGTTAAACCGTTCAAAAGCTTCTGGCTTAGTACAGTATATAACCTGCGTATCAGTAAGGCCAGAAACGCCTACGACATCTAATGACGCCTTTCTTTCAAGATTGTCCCACGAGATATAGAAAAAACTATACACCACATCATCAAATATAAAAGTCTCCCATAGCTTCCCAAATGGCACGGTATCATGAACAATACATAAATCCAAATCACTTTTCTCATGATAATCATCGTGAAGGAAAGACCCGGTTAGGCCTATGAGTACGATATCATTAGGAAAGTCTAGTTTTACCCGTTCGATTACCATGTTGATCAGCTTTTTGTTCTTTTCCAGCAGCTTTCTCTTTGTAGTCTCATCCATTATTACCCCTCCTCAGTTTTTCCACACAAGCTAGCGTAAGTACAACTCGGCCGGGCAAAATCCCACGTATTAGCGCCACATGATTGCATACAATGGCTTCGCTATTATAGTGTGGAAGAGCACGCAATATAAGTCTTATGTTTTAGCCATTTCTATGTTAATATGTACATGTTGAAGGCAACAGAAAAAAGGTAGGTGTCTTGGCATGGATACCTGCCTTTTTCATTTGTATCCGCACAACTGCATAAGCCATATTGCCATGTCAGCAGCTCCTTATGGGCCTTCTGCAAATGTTGCTTATTCCATGAAATTCTGTTATATTTCTAAGACTGAAAACAAGTTATACACAGCCTGTGGAAATCTCTGTGGATAACTCTCGCAAGTCAATAAACTCGGGGGGCCGAACTGTGGATATACAAGCTATATGGCAGCAATCTTTGCCACTTTTGGAGACTGCAATGACACAAGTGGTGTATGACACTACCATCATGTCTCTTGCCCCTCTTTCATACGAAAAAGGCGTGCTCACTCTCAAGACCACCAACGATTTTTACAAGCCATCCATAGAAAAACGGTATCTCTTCGAGATAACCCGCTGCATCCGCACTGTATCCGCAATGGAGGATATAGAGGTGCGCATAGTATCCCCAGAGGACTTTGACGAAACCAACCTGGCCCGCCGCAAAAGCTATGAGATTACTAACTTACGGCGTAGGTACAACTTCGACACCTTTGTAAAAGGCAAGTGCAATGAGCTTGCCTATGCCGCCGCTGAGGCAGTTGCCGCAAATCCAGGCAAAACCGAGTATAATCCTTTATTCTTATACGGCGGTGTAGGCCTAGGTAAGACTCATATTATGCACAGTATCGGCAATTTTGTGGTGGACAAGTTCCCTCATCTTAAGGTGCAGTACGTAACAAGTGAGACCTTTACCAGCGAATTTATCTCCGCAATACGTGAAGACCGGAAAGATGTGTTTAAAAACAAGTATCGGGAAGCCGATGTTCTTCTCATGGATGATGTACAGTTCTTAGAAGGCAAAATAGAAACCCAGGAAGAAATGTTCCATACCTTCAACACCCTATACAACAACAACAAGCAGATAGTCTTAACCAGTGACCAACCTCCAAAGGAACTTACTGACCTAGAAGCAAGGCTTACCACCCGCTTTGCCATGGGATTACTTGCAGATATAAACATCCCAGACTATGAAACCCGTACCGCCATCCTTGAAAAAAAACTGGATCTGGAGCATCTGGACATCCCTCAGATAGTTAAAGATTTTATTACCCGCAATGTGGTCTCTAACATAAGAGATCTTGAAGGGGCCCTTAACAAGGTAACAGCCTATGCCAAGCTTACCAATGCAAAGATAACATTGGAACTAGCCGAGCATGCCCTAAAGGATCTTATATCCGCCAATCAAAGGCCGGAAGTTACCGTGCCTCATATTCAGCAGGTAGTAGCTTCCCATTTTGGGATAACCACCGCTGATTTAGGTGGCCGCAAGCGTAACCAGGGCATAGTATTGCCTCGCCAGATTGCTATGTATCTAAGCCGTAAGCTGCTAGATGTTTCCCTTCCTGATGTAGGCAAATACTTTGGCGGGCGGGATCATTCTACTGTTATCCATAGTTGCGAAAAGATAGCCAATGAAATCGAAAAAGATGTGAAGCTGCGTACAGTTGTCAACGATATTGAGAGAAATATCAAGGGGGATTAGCGACTTTGCGCTACCCATACTTTATTTTGCTGTTGATAAGCTGTTTATAACTCTGTTGATAGTTGTATCAAAAATGTTCATAAATCAACACGATTTTTGTGCCTGTGGACAATCTTTAAAACTTAGAAGTTATGCATAAAATTTCTACATGCTTTTCAACACCCAAAACCTATTATCAATATAGCTTTGAGGGGCTTATCCACTTTTCAACAGGCCCTATAACAACAGCAACAACTAAATAATAAATAACATAAGGAGTGCTTATGAAACTTATATGCGAGAAAAATTTGCTGCAAGACGCCTTAAGTTTAGTTGGTCGTACTGTGTCCAGCCGTACTACCCTGCCTATATTGGAATGCGTGCTTTTTACTGCGGAAGAGGGGGTGGGCATTACTCTTTCAGCCAATGATACGGAGATGAGTATCAATACTACTCCTATACCTGCTGACATTGAAGTGCCGGGAAGCGTGGCCCTTAACGCCAGGCTTTTTACAGAGATAATAAGAAAAATGCCTGGTGATTATATCAACATAGAAACTGATGATAAACTAATAACTAAGTGCCAAAGCGGTCAAGCCAAGCTTGAGATTTCTGGGCTGCCTGCTGATGAGTTTCCTGTTGTGTCGGAAGAGGAAATGGAAGATGCTAAAGCTGGGTATAAAATAAATGCTACAATCCTCAAAGACATGATTAAGCAGACTATCTTCTCAGTATCACTTGACCCTAGTAAAGCTATCCTAACCGGTGAGCTTCTGGAGATAAAGGACAATGTACTCAGGGTTGTGGCTGTTGATATGTTCCGTATTTCATATCGGGCAGCTAATCTTTTGGGGGACGCCGAGGATAGCAGTGCCGTTATTCCTGCCAAGGCTTTGAATGAGTTAAGCCGGGCAATTTCAGGCGATAATGAAGAAGAGGTTAGCTTTTACTTCACCAGCAAGCGTGTCTTCTTTGAGACAAAGGGCTTTACTATGTCTGCCCGGCTTCTTGAAGGCGAATTTATCCGGTATAACCAAATATTTAACCAGGATTTCACTACCATGATGGTGTTGAACCGTGTGGCAATGCTCGGTTCTTTAGAGCGGGCTGTGCTGGTTGCTATGGAAAACCGTCAGATATCTATTACTTTGGATGTCAAGGATGACCTTTTGGTTATCACATCCAAATCAGAAAAAGGTCAGACCTATGACGAAATCCCTTGCGAAACAGACGGTACAGACATGACCATATACTTTAACCCACGTTATCTTTTGGACGCCTTACGGGCAATAGATGAAGAAAGTGTTGCCCTTAAGTTTAACACTTCCCGTAGTCCATGTACTATCCAAAGCTTGTCTGATGATGCTGTTACGGAATACAAATATCTTATAGTTCCACTAAGAGGCCCTGCCTGATGTGGGTTCGCCGTATTTCTGTAGATGGTTTTAGAAATCTTTCTCTTTCTGATGTGCCCCTTGCAAAAGGCATAAACATTCTTTACGGAGACAATGCCCAGGGTAAGACCAATATCTTAGAGGCTATGTATTTTTGTGCAATTGGGCGCAGCCCTCGGGCTGATAATAATCGGGAGCTGGTACGCTTTGGGATGGAAGAAGCCCATGTGCAGATTGATGTAGATAGAGACGATTATGATTTTGTTATTGATGCCCATGTAAAGATAAGCGGGAATAAATCCATCAAGACCATAAGCATAGACCGGAATGTTATAAAAAATACCCGTGAATTATTTGGCCGTTTGATGGTGGTACTGTTTTCTCCAGAAGATTTGCGGCTGATAAAGGCCGGACCTGCCGAGCGGCGGCGGTTTATGGATATGGAAATATGTCAGCTTTCCCCGGTGTATTACAGCGACTTACGGGACTATTACCGTGGGTTAAAGCAGCGTAACCAACTGCTTAAAACCCTTCGTCGTGACCGTAGCCAAATAGATAGCCTTCCCATATGGGATGAGCAGTTGAATATTAACGGATGCAGGATAATGCGTACGCGGGCTGCGTTTGTGAGTAAAGTCAGCGGCATTGCAAGAAAGATACACAGTCATATAACCGATGGTAAAGAGGAGCTTACTCTCACGTACCAGCCTAATATTGAAGATCCGGAAAACTATTTTATACAAATGCAAAAATCTCACGAAAGAGATATTTCAAGTGGTACAACTTCCATGGGTATCCACAAAGATGACGTCCTTTTCACTATAAATGATATACCCGCCCGTAGCTTTGGTTCCCAAGGTCAGCAGCGTACAGCGGCACTTTCGGCCAAGCTTGCGGAGATTGAGATAATGCGAAGCGGGGCCAAGTCTGCACCTATACTTTTGCTGGATGATGTGCTTTCAGAGCTGGATGGTAGTAGACAAAAGTTTTTGTTGACGCAGATTACGGATTTACAGACGATTATCACCTGTACTGGCCTTGAGGACGTGCTTGCGAAAAATGTGGCGGAAGCCAATGTTATGCAGGTTAGATCCGGGGAAATAATAGGTACTCTACAATAGATTTAGTCTCAAAACGATATCAATATTGGTTATAGCTGCCTCAGTTGTATAAAGATATTTTGTTTATGGCAATTAGCATTGATGATTTGGTCAAAAGCGATATGGTGTCATTTTGACAACAGACGTGTTGATGTAAAGCATTAATGATTTTGATAAAACCGATTTTCAACCAACTCAGGAGGAACATATGTCAGTAGAGTACACAGCAGATAGCATTCAAATATTAGAGGGCCTGGAAGCGGTAAGAAAGCGCCCGGGTATGTACGCCCGCAACACATCAGTTGAAGGGCTGCATCATCTTGTCTATGAAATTGTGGACAATGCCGTAGACGAAGCTCTAATGGACGAATGCGATGACATAAAAGTGCGTATCCACCCAGACAATAGTATATCTGTCCGAGATAATGGCCGAGGTATCCCTGTAGGCATCCAGTCTCAGACGGGGCTGCCTGCTGTTGAGGTTATATTTACTGTGCTTCATGCAGGGGGTAAGTTTGGCCAGGGTGGATACAAAACTTCTGGTGGACTGCATGGTGTAGGGGCTTCTGTAGTAAATGCGCTGTCTGAATGGCTGGTTGTTCAGGTTCACAAGGAAGGAAAAATATATCAGCAAAAGTTTGCCCGTGGCCCTAAGCAGACAGAGCTTGAGATTATAGGCGAGACCACAGAGCACGGGACTTTTGTTCACTTTAAGCCAGACCCGGAAATTTTTGGTGACTTGCAATACTGTTTCGACACCCTTAAGCAACGGTTTAGAGAAATTGCATACCTCACAAAAAGCCTAAGGATAGAAATAACAGACGAACGTACAACTCCCAATACTACCCGTTCATATTGCTATGAAGGTGGGATAAAGGAGTTTATAGGCTATATTAATCAAAATCGTACTCCCGTCACCCCAGAGGTTTTTTATTGCGAAGCCAAGCACGATAATGTTCTGGTAGAAATAGCAATACAGTACAACGACGGCTTCCAAGAAAACACATATTCTTTTGTAAACAATATCAATACCCATGACGGTGGAACCCATACCACGGGCTTTAGAAGCAGCCTAACCAAGACTCTCAACGACTATGGCCGCAAGTTTGGCCTACTTAAAGAAAAAGATCGCAACCTAACCGGTGAAGATGTCCGTGAAGGCATAACAGCGGTTATAAGTATCAAGCTAGAAGAGCCTCAGTTTGACAGCCAAGGCAAGGGCAAGCTAAATAACAGCGAAGCCAGAACTGCTGTGGAATCTGTCTTGGGCGAACATCTCACATACTTCCTGGAGGAAAATCCATCTGCCGGTAAGGCGGTACTGGAGAAATGCGTAGTATCCGCAAGGGCAAGGGACGCCGCAAGAAAAGCCCGTGAAGATGTACGCCGTAAATCTGCCCTAGATAGTGGCCGCTTGCCTGGTAAGCTGACTGACTGTTCGGAAAAAGATCCGGCCAAATGCGAGATTTTCATAGTGGAGGGTGACTCTGCAGGTGGCAGCGCCAAAAACGCGCGTACCCCCAAAACCCAGGCCATTCTACCGCTACGGGGTAAGATAATGAATGTGGAGAAGGCCCGGCTAGACAATATCCTGGCCAATAAGGAAATCCGGGCTATGATTACCGCCTTTGGCACAGGTATCCATGAAGATTTTGATATTGCTAAGCTGCGTTACCATAAAATTGTGCTTATGACAGACGCCGATGTTGACGGTTCCCATATCCGTACGCTTCTTTTGACATTCATATATAGGTTTATGCCGGAGCTTATCGAAGATGGCTATGTGTATATTGCCCAACCACCTTTATTCCAGGTAGAGAAGGGCAGAAATAAATACTATGCCTATAATGATGACCAGCTTGAAGCTATCCTTGATGAAATAGGCCGGGAAGGTAACAAAACCATCCAGCGTTACAAAGGCCTAGGAGAAATGAACGCCGAGCAACTTTGGGATACCACTATGGATCCGGAACGGCGTACGCTTTTGAAGGTCACTTTAGAGGATGCTATGTCTGCTGACCTTATCTTTGCCCAGCTGATGGGTGATAAAGTAGAGCCGCGGCGTGAGTTTATCGAGGAACATGCCACAAAGGTAAAGAATCTGGATAAATAACACTAATCAAGAAAGTAATCGTAATCAACATATCAAGGAAAACGGCCTAAAACTGTCGATTTTCCTCTTGGTGGTGAACGTGACTTTCTGAGATCTGTATAAGCAATCAAACCCAAAATCGTGCAAGGCACGATTTTACCAAGGTTTTGGTCAAGCTTTTCCAAAAGCTTGTGGGGTTTGGGGCAACGCCCCAAGGTATTAATCAAGCTCTTAAAGGAGATTTACATGGAACCCACAAAAGATTTCGATCGTATTTCCGACAGAAACATAGTAACAGAAATGGAAGAGTCCTTTATAGACTACGCAATGAGCGTAATAGTCTCCAGAGCTTTGCCAGATGTTCGTGACGGTCTAAAACCCGTACACCGCCGCATACTATACGCCATGAACGAGATGGGCCTGGAGCCTAGTAAGGCATATAAAAAGTCCGCCCGTATAGTGGGCGAAACCATGGGTAAATACCATCCCCACGGCGAGTCTATCTACGGCTCCATGGTACGTATGGTGCAAGACTTTGCCATGCGCTATCCGCTAGTGGACGGCCACGGCAACTACGGTTCCATGGACGGCGACGGCGCAGCGGCATCCCGTTACACAGAAGCCCGCCTTTCCCGCCTGTCTGTAGAAATGCTGACAGATATTGAAAAGAACACTGTAGACTTTGAGCCCAACTACGACGGCGTGGAGACAGAACCTACAGTGCTGCCGGCAAGGTTCCCAAACCTGCTGGTCAACGGTTCCATGGGTATAGCTGTTGGCATGGCCACCAACATCCCTCCTCATAACCTAACAGACGTAATCTCAGCCGTAGTTCACCGGATAAACCACCAGCAAGAAGATAAAGAAACCCCGATTCAGGAACTAATCGACATAATAAAAGCCCCAGACTATCCAACAGGGGGCGCCATTTTAGGCACAGAAAACATCCGCCAAGCCTATCGCACAGGTCGTGGTCGTCTGGTACTTCGGGCGGAAGCTACAATAGAGCCAATGGGCCAAGGACGGGAGCAAATCCGCGTAACAGCAATCCCATACCAGGTAAACAAAGCCAACTTAATAATAAAAATTGCAGACCTGGTAAAAGACAAAAAAATAGACGGTATATCCGACATAAGAGACGAATCCAACCGAGAAGGCGTCCGTATAGTAATAGAACTTCGGAAAGATGCTAATGCCAATGTAGTACTAAACCAACTATATAAGCTGTCCCCCCTACAAGAAAGCTTTGGCATAACCATGCTGGCTTTGGTGAACAACGAGCCAAAAATTTTAAACTTGGCGGAGATGATAGAGCACTATATCGCCCACCAAAAGGACGTTATAACCCGCCGCACTCAGTTTGACCTAGATAAAGCCGAACGCCGGGCCCATATTTTAGAAGGTCTGCTAAAAGCCCTGGATCATATAGATGAAATTATTGCACTAATCCGTGGCTCCCAAGACGCAGCAGAAGCCCGAAATAAGCTAATAGAGCGATTTGCCTTCACGGAAATCCAAGCCCAGGCAATAGTAGATATGCGCCTCCGTGCCCTAACTGGCCTAGAGCGTGACCGTCTGGAAAAAGAATACGCAGAGCTACAAACCCTAATTGCAGAGCTTCGTCGCATACTGGGAGACGGTGTATACTTGTTAGAAGTACTTAAAACTGAGATCACTCTCATCAAAGACAAGTTTGGAGATGAGCGCCGTACTGCCATCCTCCACGACCCAGGTGAAATCCTGACAGAAGACCTAATAGACGAGGGTGAGTACGCGATAACACTTTCTCACTTAAACTATATCAAGCGTATCCCACTAGACACTTACCGCAGCCAAGCTCGTGGCGGCCGTGGGGTAGTGGGTATGCAGACCCGTGAAGAAGACCTAGTAAAGGATTTATTTGTGGCCCATTCTCATGACCATATATTGTTCTTTACCAACTTTGGCCGGGCATACCATTTACGCGCCTTTGAGATCCCCGAAGCAGGGCGGCAGGCAATGGGCATGGCATTGGTCAACTTACTAAACCTTAACCCGGGTGAAACCATAGCCGCAATGATTCCCGTAACCCGTAACCAGTGGGATGGGTATCTTATTATGGTGACACGGGAAGGTGTAATAAAGCGGATAGAGCTTTCTGTCTTTTCCAAGATAAATAAGTCCGGCCTCAACGCTTTGGGTATCCGCGAAGGGGATAACCTAATAACTGTGTTGCGTTCCGACGGCGAACGGGAAGTATTCCTGGCTACAGCCGGCGGGCGTGGGATCCGTTTTGCCGAAACCAATGTCCGAGCCATGGGCCGTATGGCAACTGGTGTAAGGGGCATTAACCTCCGAGAAGGGGACTATGTAGTAGGGGCAACTGTGGCTGATGGTCAAGTGCTTCTAGTTTCCTCCAACGGCCTGGGTAAGTGTACCCCACTGGAAAGCTGCCGTGGTCAAAATAGGGGTGGAAAGGGCATTATTATCTACAAGCCCAACCAGCGTAGCGGGCCTGTGGTTGGTGTAGCCGCTGTCCATGATAATGACGAGCTTATGCTTATTAACTCCGAAGGCGTAATTATACGCATTAAGGTAACTGATATCTCAACCCAAGGCCGGTATGCCTCTGGTGTAAAGCTTATCAATATGAATGATGGTGTAACAGTAGTTGGTATGGCCAAAATTGATGAAGGCTTCGGCGGGGGAGAATCTGGTGAACCAGAAGAATCCGACTCGTAAGCACAATGCCGATATTCGCGTGTCCAGTCATGGATATGGGATGAAAGCTACCCATGTGTGCTATTTTGTACCTGACTATCTACAAACTCATTAAAACCAAGAGGGGCTGCCCTGGCTAATCCAAAACATAAACCTACAAGATCGTGAAATTACAAAGTCGCGTTGGGAGATATATGTTTTGGCGCAAGCGAGGCAGCCTTTTTTATAGTCGGGAGGCATGTGATAGAAATGCGTGTAACTAGAAAGTCATTTGGTATGGGAGTCTTATTGGCTGCAGTAGTACTGTCGCTGGTTGCATTAATCATTTTTGCTGTGTCATCACTAGGCTGGAATACTGAGTCAGTAACGGGACAGGATTATGATGCTCTTCCTTATGAAAGCGAATATGTTAACAATGTAGCCGCCATTAACACTGCCCATCCAGATGAAATGGTATACACCTCCCCCGCTCCATGTGTCTTTCTTACCTATCGTCAAGAGTATATATCCACAATAACTGCAAACCCTCCAAGCCAGATAATTATCCCCGCAAGCGAGATACGTGTAAGCCGTACCATTATTGCTTTTGTTTTTCACAACCGGTCAGATGAGGGATTTACGTATGACGCTTCGTGGTTGCTGGCCCGCTATGCAGATAGTATATGGCAGCCTGTTCCTTATAAGGGCGGAATGATTGTTGGATGGCATCTTTGGCAAAGGTCAATAGCAATGGGTGAAAGCATATTCGAAATGAAGGACATTTATTCATTGTATGGAGAGCTGCCGCCGGGACGATACATGTATATCCGCCGCATCACACCTATTCTATTAGCAGGCAGGACGCCTGAGGATAGAGAGTACCTACAATTCGAGTTTATAATTGACGAAACTACCCCTCTATCTTTAGCTGGAGGATATGTTAGTTGGTTAGACCGTCACTACCCATATCGCCGGTCAGTATTACCTCTTCCTCAATATATACAAGTAATAAACTATTCGTATTCCCAAGCCAAGATAGAGCTAACAATTTCAAACACATCCAGCCACAATTTTGTATATCTTGCCCCAGGCACATTGCGCAGATATCATCATGGCCACTGGGGAGGCATACGGATTACCACCGATATCACCCCATACAGTAAGCCCTTTCCCCCTGGCAGTACAATTACAATCACAGCAGACTTGCAAGACCGCTATGGCTTGCTGCGGCCTGCAAAATATCAATTTATATTAAATTTTTATGTCAGCGGTCTACATGCCTCAGAAATGGGTCATAAACATGAATTTGAATTTACTATCACAGCAGATACTCCCCCATAATATCGTCTGCCATTGCAGTACTCGCCACTACTACCTCTTGCGAATAGAAACCACCTACAGTACAATCTCCGTAAGACAATGGCTCAAACATCCATAAGACAGCAATGCAAATGCAATCATACAAAAGGAGGGCTACCATGCCAAGCAAATCCCCAATAAGCTATGCAATTCAATCATGTGAAACCATGATGCGTAAGTTCAAAACCTCGCCTGAACTTCCGCCCAAGACTCGCTTCCACTATCACCAAGGAGTATTTCTTTCAGGTATGTACAAAACATACGAAATCTGCAAAGACGAAAAATACTTCAACTACATCAAAACCTGGCTGGAAGACGTAATAGACAAGAATGGTTCCATGGAAGCAGGTCAATCCGGTGTTCAAATGGACGATATGCAACCTGGTATCTTATGTTATCCTGTGATAGACCGTTCAGATGACCCAAGATTTGAGAACGCGATAAAGCTCTTAATTAAGCAATTCGAAACCTACCCCAAAAATAAAATAGGCGGCCTATGGCACAAAGATCATTACCCAAACCAGATGTGGCTAGATGGTCTATATATGGGCGGCCCTTTGCAAGCCGAGTATGCCAAGCGGTACAATAGCCCCAGCCATATAGACTTCGTGATTAACCAAATCAAGCTTATGTGTGAAAATACCAAAGACGAAGCCACAGGCCTATGGTATCACGCCTGGGACGAATCCAAAGAAGCTGAATGGGCTAACCCGGAAACCGGTAAGTCTCCAGAATTTTGGGGCCGTTCTATAGGCTGGGTTCCAGTGGCTATCTTGGATGACCTAGATTTCATCTGCCCCAGTCATCCAGAGTACAATGATGTTGTAAAAATAGTTATTGACCTGATAAAAGCCATATGTAAATATCAATCTCCCGAGGGCCGCTGGTATCAGGTAGTAGACAAAGGCGGTAAAGAGGGTAACTGGCTTGAGACTTCCTGCTCATCTTTGTTTGTGGCTGCAATATGTAAGGCTGTAAGGAAGGGTCTCCTCTGCGAAAGCTACCTAGAGTATGCAAGAAAAGGCTTTGACGGCGTAATCAACTCCCTGGAATATGATGGCGATGATATTCTAGTTGACAATGTGTGTATTGGCACAGGGGTAGGGGACTATACCCACTACATCAATAGACCCACTTCTGTAAACGACCTTCACGGTGTTGGTGCATTCCTTATTATGTGTGCCGAAGCTGAATTGGCGTTAAAAAAATAGTACGTAACTAATATGTAGTAAATTTGTAAACATAACCCCCTATGCATTGTGTTAATAATATGTTATTTTCACAGTGTATAGGGGGTTTTCTCTGTACAGGCACATTTATTAAGTGTTTGATTGCCTTCCGACAGGTTTTTTGTAAATTCTACATAACAATATATTAGTATCAGCTCAGCGGCGTACAGGAGGTATACATATATGAGTACTAAGAAAAAAATAATGGCCCTTGCCGTTACGCTGGCTATTGCAATGATTGTAGTACCTTTTTTCGCAACATACGCAAACACGAATAGGCAGGTAACCGTGACCATTGATGGTCAGTTGGTCAATTTTGGTGACCAAGGCCCTATTATAGTCAATAACCGCGTACTTGTACCTGTACGTGGGGTGTTCGAGCATCTGGGTTTTGAGGTTACCTGGGATCCTAGCTCTCGCATGGCACGGATGGTTAGAGATGATATGATTATTATTGTGCCGGCCGGTGCACATTCTTTTGTTGTTGACAGTTCGATTATTACACCAGATGTCCCTCAGCAGATGACGAATAATCGCTTACTGTTGCCCTTAAGGGCTATTACAGATGCAATGGGCGGTACTTCTACGTGGAATAGTAATAATAGAGTGGCGCAGATAGTAAGTGCTCAGGCATCACCTACGCCGTCACCTCAGGCGTCGCCGGCTCCTGGGATTTCGCCAGCACCGGGAGTGTCGCCAACTCCTGGGAATTCACCATTACCAGGATCATCACCATTGCCAGGGGCCTCTCCTACACCATTACCGAGTGCATCGCCTTTGCCAGGCGTGTCCCCATCACCAGGCACATCACCAACCCCTGCGCCATCCCCGATGTCCCAGTTACCTGGCGCGTCTTCTACTCCGTCACCTGATGCCCCTGCTTTAGTTGGCACATTCAGATCTGTAAGCGGAGGATTAAGCAATACGCTAGTAATCACGGATGATGGCGGCCTGTGGAGCTTTGGAAATAACTTCAGCGGGCAAATCGGTGACGGCACGGTTTCTACTACAGTAACGGGTGCGGATGGCCAGCCTGTTCTTCCTCATTTGGGTGAAGGCCCTGGGAACAATGACCGAACCACACCTGTACGTGTGATGGAAAATGTAGTGACAGTAACTTCGGCTGGATCGCCTCCTTCTTTCCCTGGCGCTGCCAACTCGCGTGCATACGCCCGTTCCTTTGCAATTACGCAAGATGGAACCCTATGGGGTTGGGGCGGAGGTCTATGGGATTGGGACGAGTTAGGGATGTCATCAGTTTCTTCTGGTCAAATCCATCCTACGCCAGACCATGACACAAGCCGCCCTTATCCAATCATGGATAATGTCTTGGATATTTCTGCAACGTTTTCCTATGCGTATGTGATAAAGACAGATGGTTCACTTTGGGGCTGGGGTCTTGGTTATGACGAAGACTTCATTGGTGTATTGCGAGATGGTTCAGGAATTGTACACATTATGGATGATGTAATAGCTGTGTCGGCCGGATTTGACCATACTCTTGCAATCACGTCTGATGGTGTACTATGGGCTTGGGGCCAAAATTACTTTGGCCAAGTAGGGGACGGAACCAATATCAATAGAAACCTACCCGTACCCATTATGGAAAATATAGTGGCTGTTTCAGCAGGAAATAGGCATTCTATGGCAATAACTGCTGATGGTGATTTATACGGCTGGGGTTTAAACCGTGGCGGGCAAGTCGGGGATGGTACAATTGAATATCGTAACTACCCTGTTCATGTAATGTATGATGTAGTATCAGTATCGGCTGGAGTTGCCCGTACTTTGGCAATCACATCAGATGGCCGTATGTGGGGCTGGGGTTCCCATATGGCTGGCGCAAACGGTGATATTGTTCAAGCCCTTACCAACCCTCTACATCTTATGGATAATGTAGCGGTAATTTGCGCTACCAATGGCAGCCATTTACTTGCGGTAACATATGATGGTGAGTTGTGGGCATGGGGCAGTAATAGGTATGGTCAGTTAGGGAACGGAACCCGTGACAACAGCCTAGTGTTTATTCATGTAAAATCTGATATATTAGTGTCATATCCGTAAGTAAAATTACAATGCTTGCATGACCAGCCAGTGATGGTATTTCAAGGAGGCTCATATGAGTAAGAATAAAAAAATAGTGATGGCAGTATGTGCCCTGTTTATAACCATGGCTGCAATACCTCTCTTTGCTACATATGCTAATAGTAGGTCTGCCATCGTGACTATAGACGGTAACAGAGTAAATTTCCCTGATCAAGAACCGGTAATGGTAAATAATAGGGTATTGGTTCCTGTCCGCGGCGTATTCGAGCACATGGGCTTTGAGGTAACATGGAATTATGAAGAGCGGATTGCCAGGCTTGTAAACGATGACAATATAGTAATAATTCCCGCTGGGATGTCATCTTTTATTGTAAATAGCACGATCGTAACCCCTGATGTGCCCCAACAGATGATTAATAACCGGATGATGCTACCTCTAAGGGCAATAGCCGAAGCCTTAGGAGGCACAGCCGAGTGGGATAATGCAAACAGAGTTGCACAAATTGCAAGCCCGTACAATTCGCAAGATCAAGACTCTGAACCTGATACTCCTTATAATACTCCTGAACCAGAGGAGCCATATCCAACCCCTACCCCTGAGCCAGAAGAACCTGGCAATACCCCTGAACCTGATGGCAATGGAGGGCCAGAGGAAGGAGAGCCGTACTATCCTGATGATCCTTATCCTACCCCCGGCCCTGATAATCCATACTATCCTGACGATCCAGGAGATCAAGATGTGCAGCGTAATCCTGAATTGGTAGGCAGATGGTATTTGCTTGGGATAGAACACTATATATTCGAATACAACGGTCATGGACGGATGCTTGAAAACGCTATCCGCTGGTCGACATATAATGGCTTGCTAATAATTTGTATTACCCCTGAGATATGCTACGATGATTGCTTTGCCCCAAGTGAATGGTATTATGAGTTAAGTGGTGAAGCGCTTACTCTTACTAGTGCATTGATACCTGGTGTATATTTTACTTATACCAGGACACCTGGGTCAGGTGAGCCGTATCACACACCTCCTCCAACCCCTACGCCGACTCCTTCACCAACTCCTGTGCCACCCACACCGTCGCCCTCACCAACTCCGCCTCCGCAAGGAGATAACCCTTTACACAGGCCTTTCTTTTACACCAGATCAAGTATACAGCTTCCGAGCAGACGCCAAACAGAGTACGAACGTGAAGCATGGATATATGAATATAATAGTAATGGCGGGCCAAGCGCATTCGAGTTAGTAGTAATTGATTTAATCAATGATGCAAGGGAGGCCAATGGCCTTAATCGCGTAGCAATAAGTAATAACATGATGATGGCTGCAAGGTTTTATACTCAAACATTGGCAAACTTGGACTTGCCTTTAGGAAGTTTTAATGGCCCATATGGTGGGTCGATAGCAACCGCTCGTTCTTTTGGAGTGTTGGGGTCACCTAATGAGACGGGATGGTTGAACGGTAATGGCAATGGTGGCGGATTAAACGCAAGTGCTATTGTTAGTAGATGGATGAACTCTCCTGGACATAGAGACTATATTTTGTACCCAGGACATCGTTATATAGGTTTTGGTTCGCACTTAGGTGGCAGATTTGATGTGTTTCATTACCTACTACTATGCCCTTATGGAACACGTGATTGATTAGCCAAATTGAAGGAGCAGCCCCATCTTGTATTGAATTTACTTGATTAAATATTGCATTTTTGAGAGAAGTCTATCGGCTTCTCTTTTTTTTGAATAATTGTGGATATAGCAGTGTTTTTGCAAGGTGACATGTAAGCAATAGTCTATGGTGTTAAGTTATATGATGTTTGGTATAATGTGTTTTCAATTAGCTGTTTCTAGCTATTATTGCGTGGGCGACCGATCTCAATATTTGATATTGTGTTATCGCAAGTCAGGCAGTGGATTTACAGTATTGGATATTGAGATATCGCGATGTGTCCTGTGTTTTTACAATATGCGATATTGAATTGGTTTTGGAAAGGAGTAGAAAGTAATGGAATGGACAAAAGTATCAATAGAGACAACTTCAGATGGTGCGGATATAATTATAGCCGCGTTGACTGATGAAGGGATTAGTGGCTTCGAAATAATCGACTCGACTAGTAGAAGCGCCTTCTTTTTGGAAGCATCGCAGCAGTGGGACTATGTAGATGACAGCTTGCTAACCAATTCTTCAGTAAAACAAGAGGCATATGTAGTTTTTTATCTTGGTAAAGACGCAGAAAGCACAGACTTGTTAAAACGGGTCAAAATTGTGTTGGGTAGCCTGGTAAATGTAAGTGCCTCCCCTTCCCTTCTAGGGTCATTGGCATTGTGCGCTGAGACAGTCAATGACCAAGACTGGCTTCATGAATGGAAAAAATATTTTAAACCCTTTGCTGTAGGCAGGGTGTTGATAGTTCCAGAATGGGAGGCTGGAAAGCATGATGGAGATATTGTTTTTACAATAGATCCAGGCTCGGCCTTTGGCACGGGGCAACATGTTACGACCATGTTATGCATCCAAGCACTGCAAGGGTACTTGAATGCCGGGGACAAGCTGCTGGATATAGGCTGTGGAAGCGGGATACTATCAATTATAAGCCTGTTGCTAGGCGCAAAAAATGCCGTAGGATGCGACATTGACCCAGTGGCTATTGAGGTTGCAAGAAAAAATGCAGCCCTTAATCCTATCGCCAATGATGCATTGAAGCTTTACGCCGGCGATATGCTCTCGGATCTAGGTTTGCAAAGAAGAATTGGGCAAGGTTATGATATCGTTGTCGCAAATATTGTTGCTGATGTAATAAAAGGAATTGTGCCGCTCGTCCCAACTTTATTGAACCCGCAGGGATTATTTATAGCTTCTGGTATAATTGATACCCGCTATGATGATGTAATAGAGACATTAGTAGCAAACCAGTTAACGATTGTAGAAACTACATCCAGTGAAGGATGGTACTGTGTGGTGGCTCGTGGGTAAGTTTTTTTTTAAAGAAGAGGATAGAGTAGGGTGTGCGGTGATGCTGAGAGGCCCGTCGGCTCACCATGCACTTACTGTCCTTCGGTTTCGGGTAGGGCACGAGATAATTCTTTGTGACGGCATGGGTGTAGATTATGTGGGGCGCATGGTTTCATATACGGACAAGCCTGCAACAATAACATTCTCGCTGCTGTCGTCCACGCCTTCTATTCCCGAGCCGCCTGTCCAGATAACATTGTACCAGGGCATCCCAAAGGGCGATAAAATGGAATGGATCATAGAAAAATGTATTGAAGTGGGTGTGCACAAGATAGTTGCAGTATGTACATCGCGTTCTGTTGTAAAAATTAAGGATGCTATAAAAAAGAAAGAGCGTTTTATGCGAGTGGCAGAATCGGCAGCGTCACAATGCATGAGAGGAATTATCCCTGAAATAGTTGGCCCTATACATTTTGGTGAAGCCATTGAGTATGGGGAAGAAGATAGCACGCATATTATCGCATACGAAAACGAGAAGGAAGCTAGCATAAAATCAGCCCTCAGCAAAATGCGCCCGCAGCCGGTGTCATTATGGATTGGTCCTGAGGGGGGATTTGCTGAAGACGAAATAGCGGCATTGAAAAGTAAAAAAGCCGCGTGCACTGTAAGCCTAGGCTCTCGCATTCTTCGTACTGAGACAGCAGGTATTGTGGCCTTGTCTCAGATATTATGTATTTGGGATTCTGACTAAACTACGTTTGTTTGGATGATAAAATGATCTATTTTGATAATGCGGCGACTACTGCGCCCACAGGTTCGTCTCAGATGTATTATAACCCATCGTCTCCGCATCGGCTTGGCATCACAGCAGAAAGGGCGCTTCGTGATGCCCGGAAAAAAATGATGGCGATCTTATCAGGGGTGCATGAGACAGCATTTGCGAGAGTCTCCAATCTGCACCGCGATGACGGCGAAATAGTATTCACATCAGGAGGGACAGAAGCTAACAACTTTGCAATCATTGGCTTTGCCCTAGCGCGTGCAAAGCAGGGCACGTATTTGGCATGTGCCCCTTATGAACATCCGTCTATTGTTGCTCCTATCAATTTCGCGGCGGAGCGTGGGTGGGGCAAGTCGGTTTTTTTTGCGGATACCTCCAATAGTGACTCTATGGAAAACATGTTAACTAGCCTTGCAGATTGCAACGGTCATGTTTTGGTATTACTATCACATGTTAATCACGAAACCGGTGACATAGTAGACATACGCTCGACCGCGGCTATGATAAGGCGAATCAATCCTTTGGCTACTATCCATATTGATGGGGCACAAGGGTTTTGCAAAGAGCCTATTAACCTGGAAGGCATTGACTCATACTCTTTTAGCGGGCACAAATTTCATGGGCCGTTGGGGGTTGGAGGGCTATGGATGCGCAAAGGTGTAAAGCATATGCCCCTGTTTCATGGGGGAGGGCAAGAGAACGGATGGCGTTCAGGTACAGAAAATGTTTCTGGCATTGTTCAGATGTCCGACACAGCGGAGTCACTTGTTAATACATGGGAAGAAAATAGAGAACGAGTTGCTCAGATAAAATCAGTGTTGATGAGCTTGCAAGACAAGTTGCCGGACGTTACTATCAATGCTATGGGGAAAGATGTGTCACCATATATACTTAATATGAGCTTCTTGGGGGTAAAGGGCGAAGTCCTTGTTCATGCCCTTTCGGAAAGAGGCGTCTATGTATCTATGGGAGCAGCTTGCCTAAGCAGAAAACGGGCGAAAACGGCACTGGAATTGATGGGATTTTCTTCACACATTGCAGGCTCTGCAATTAGGTTTAGTTTTTCGCCATACAATACCCTGGCAGATGCTGAAGCCGCAAAAAAAATAATAATTGAGGAAGTAAGCCGGTTCCGTAGTATGAAAAGATAAGGTGTAAACCCTCGATTCTGTTGCATGAAAAAATAATGGTCCTGCTTCCGTAATATATGAAAGATAATGATGTAAACCGTGATGCAACACCCGCATGATAAAATTGATAAATGAAGCAAGGTAATATAAACTTCCAACCTAGACAAAGCACCGTCACATTAGGCGTGAAAGGATAAAAAATGAGCACGATTGATATTACAACAGGCACTAAAACAGTCCTCCTTGTGAAATATGGTGAGGTATCCCTAAGGAAGGGCAATAGAACCTTTTACGAGAATAAAATCATGGATACCATACGCCGTAACTTGCGTGAGCTGGAAGGGCGTATCCGGGTAAGCCGGGAGCAAGGGCGGTTTCTTATTGAAGACATGGAAAAAGACCTTGATGTGAAGCCGGTGTTAGGCCGTATCAGGTATATATTTGGGATTACCGGGTTTTGCATTTGTGTAAAGACATCGGCCCGGGATATCATGGACTTGCAGCAGCTTGCGCATTTGTTTTTCATTGACAATGCAAAGGACGCTAGCACTTTTAGGGTATCTACTAAGCGCAGCGATAAAACATACCCACTTCAATCAGGCGAGATATCTGCTAAAATTGGTGAATGCATCCTGATGTCTACCCCTCATATCACCGTTGACCTGCACAAGCCGGATGTTGTGCTTTGGGTGGAAATCCGCAACCATGTCTACCTTTATGTTGACAGCATTAAAGGGGTCGGGGGGCTGCCATATGGGGCATCTGGGAAAGGTGTTTTACTTCTTTCCGGAGGGCTGGATAGCCCGATAGCCGGATATCTTGCCGCCCGGCGCGGGGTAGAATTGTTCCCGTTATATTTTCACTCCCCGCCATTTGTCTCTGAAAGGGCTGCCGATAAGGTGCGGGATCTGTCTCAAGTTCTTAGTGCCTATACTGGGCAGCTTAGACTTAACATTATACCTTTTACTGAGATTCAATTGTTTTTGCGAGAAAACGTCCATGAAGAAAAACTTACTATTATGCTAAAGCGGGCCATGTTGCGCATTGCTTCAAAGTATGCTGAAATGGTAAAGGCACAATGTATTGTCACTGGTGACAGTATCGGCCAAGTTGCCAGCCAAACCATACAAAGCCTTGCGGCAGTTAACTCGGCCTCGCGCTGCGCTATAATCCGGCCTCTTGCAGCTATGGACAAGCAGCAGATTATTGACATTGCCCGGGAAATTGGGACATTCGAAATTTCCATCAGGCCTTATGATGACTGTTGTACTCTCTTTGTTGCCAAGCATCCCGAGAACAAACCCAATGCCACTGTTATCGAGCGTATTGAGGCAAGGTTAATAAAGGACTTGGAGGTGCTTATTGATAAGGCTGTGGCCGAGGCTAATATTGAAATCATCTAACAATATGTTGACGGTTTTGATGATGCCGACAAAAGTTTTGTATAGCACCGCTTTTGATGATTTGGTCAAAAGCTTTAAAAACATATTCAATAGGAGGCATGTATGTGGTCTGAAGAGTATTTAGATGTTCTATTATCAACGCCGTCTTCAGGGTTGATAACGGACATGGCAAAGATTGAAGGAGATATCATCATCCTGGGGGCCGGGGGCAAAATGGGCCCGAGCCTAAGCCTGCTGGCTAAGAACGCCTGCAAGGAAGGCGGGATAAACAAGCGGGTAATTGCGGTGTCGCGTTTTAGCGACCCCTTTGCGGTGGAGCTTTTGGCAAAGCACGGAGTGGAGACCATCAGCGGCGATTTGATGGATCCGGATTTTCTAACAAGCCTACCGGATGTACCAAACGTTATATTTATGGCGGGGCGCAAGTTTGGAACCGATGGCCAAGAGTGCCTTACATGGGCAATGAACACATGGCTACCCTCTATGGTGGCCCAAAGATATAAAAAGTCTAGGATTGTTGTTTTTTCTTCCGGCAATATATACCCCATGCAAAACCTTAAAGACGGCGGGGCTGATGAGTCAACGCGTACAGACCCTATTGGAGAATATGCAATGTCATGCCTTGGGCGGGAGAGGGTTTTTGAATACGCTTCCCAAGCCTATGGCACACCGGTATGTATGTACCGGCTTAACTTTGCGGTAGACTTACGCTATGGTGTACTCAATGATATTGCCCAGTCAATATTAAAAGGCGAGCCTGTGGTTATATCTATGCCTGTGTTCAACTGTGTCTGGCAAGGATATGCCAATGAGATAGCATTGCGCTGCCTACTGATATGCGAAAGCCCCGCAAACCGCTTAAATGTTACCGGGCCGGAAACAGTGTCAGTAAAATGGGCAGCACAGGAGCTGGGCAAATATCTAGGCCGTGAGGTTATTATAGAAGAGCCAGGGATTGCAAACGACAGCGCACTGATAAACAATGCGGCAAAGATGTGCTCCCAGTTTGGCTACCCCGATGTTTCCATTGATACGCTAATACGCTGGCAAGCTGAATGGTTGCTATCAGGTGGCCGCATACTAGGAAAGCCCACTCATTTTGAAGAAAGAAAGGGGAAATTTTAATGCGCGACGCGGCAATGAAGGCATTTCAGGCCGGGATGATTATACCGGCTACCCCACTGGCACTGACCGCCGATAAGAAACTTGATGAAAACAGACAGCGCCTTCTTATGCGATATTATCTCAACGCCGGGGCTGGTGGTATCGCCTCCGGTGTTCACTCCACGCAGTTTGAGATACACGACGAAAAGGTAGGGCTTCTTGCCCCTGTTTTGGAAATTGTATCCGATGAAATTGACCGCTATGAGGATCAAAGTAAGGCCACCATATTCAAAGTAGCAGGCGCATGCGGGCCTGTTGCCCAGGCTGTAAAGGAGGCAGAGCTTGCAAAGCGACTGGGGTATGATGCAGTTCTGCTAAGCCCCGGAGGGCTTCCCGGTTTAAGCGAGAAAGACTTCATTCATAGAACCCAGGAGGTTGCGGCAGTAATGCCGGTCATTGGCTTCTCGTTGCAAAAGGCTGTTGGCGGCCCGGCATTTTCCTATGCGTACTGGGAAGAGCTTAGTGAAATAGACAATGTAATAGGCATAAAGGTTGCCCCCTTTGACCGGTATCAAAGCCTGGACATAATACGGGCGGTTGCGCTGTCTACCAGGAAGGACAAGATAGCACTGTATACCGGCAACGATGACAATATTGGTATTGACTTGCTTACGACCTTCTCATTTGTGAAAGACGGCAAGACATATGAGAAAAACTTTGTTGGGGGCCTGCTAGGGCATTACTCTGTATGGACAAAGAGCGCAGGCGAGTTGTT
>Ga0123355_10000145_pt1 | contig 84846 bp, 79 predicted proteins | sample TergutEmb28metaG_3_FD_89872 | JGI IMG/M metagenome (GOLD analysis project Ga0123355, IMG submission 89872) | Embiratermes neotenicus P1 segment gut microbial communities from Petit-Saut dam, French Guiana - Emb289 P1 | ecosystem: Host-associated > Arthropoda: Insects > Digestive system > Gut ... | reverse complement strand
GTTCTCAAGCAGTGGCGCGGCATTGCAACTCGTTACGCCAAACATACGGCTTCATATCTTGCCGCTGTACAGATTGCCTGTTTTGTTGGTTGGGGCAAAACTATTGTCGACACACCCTAATTTGCTCAAACGATTTACTCAAGTTGGATTGCACGCCCTTTATGTTGATATGGGCTTGAAAAAAGAGAGGGCGGAAGCTGATGCTGAATGCAGTCGGACGGAAACTGCTGGAAGTATTTCTGACGGACGAATGTAATTACGATTGTAAATACTGTGTCGCGAAAGACGGGATGAAAGATTCACACATTAAATACTACTGCAACGGCGCGGGTGAAAATTGTTCCGAAAATTGCAAACATACGTATTTATACGATGGAAAATTGCGGCTTTGCGGAATATGCGTGGAGCGCATCACCAACGCCCGGTTCTTGCCGTGGCTCGATGAACACTGCCCACCGACGGAATGGGTACTCAAATTAACCGGCGGAGAACCCGGGTTGTATCCGGAGATATACGCTCTCATCAAAGAACTCGAAAAACGAGGATATATCGTTGTAATCCAAACAAACGGTTCTTTGCCCATACCGAAAGCTAAAAATATGGTTCGTGTGGCGACATGGCACACCGGCAGACCGATGCCTGCATTTTATGACGAAATCGTTGTCATTCAAGGCACGGACGATTGGCTCTCCCGCGCTCGAAAGCTCAGTGAGGCGAATATCCCCTATCGAATTACACAGCTTAACGAGACATTTAAGAATAAACCGCCGCAAGGGGCAGGGCTTCCCGTGAATCACTTTACGCACTATGCGTTTATGAATCTGAACGGGCAAGTGACAAACTGCCACCAAGAGCTGCCCCCTGATATTTCAACTCCGGAAGCCGCAGCTGTTGACCGGTGCATAAAAAACATGTCACCGCCGCCGATTTTTGAATTTGCGAAACAATGTCCGGTCGGTGTGAGTTGCGGAAATGTAAAAGAAGTTGAGTTTGTGCTTGGACTTTAAGCGGAAAGTGGGTGTTGAATGATTGATTTAAACAGTTCAAAGTATCTGAATCATGCAAGCAATACGGTTCTCATGGAGTTCATGCAAAGGGTTGCAAACTCACAGATGTCTAACGAAAAACAGCGAGAGTTGAGATGCCTGTGCGGGGATGTAAAGCGGAGCGTTACTCACATTTTTTACAACAACCCGAAAAGCGACAAGTCATGTATAAATAAATCAGGCTCGCTGAGAGATTTGCCGGGGGTCGGCAGGGAGTGTCGCTATCTGCCCTCGTCAAGAAAGAACCGGCAGGCAAAAATCAAATCCGTGTGACTGCGAAAAACGTGATGGGTGCAGTCCGCAGAAAACGTAATTAAAGATTGAGGTGGTTTTTTTGGCACGCGGAGATAATTTTTGGATAACTCGCAAGGGGCGCGAGTTAATCGCAGGGCTTGCTGTCGGCGAAAATTTGCATATCGACAGGATAATGGTGGGCAGCGGAAATATTTACGACACCACAGCCGAACCGGACATGATGACGGATTTGATTGAACCCGTCGCGACCGCAACCCGCACTACTCCTGTGCGGACGGGCGCGGAGGTGCATTTTACAATTCAATATCGAAATCAAATGCATCCGGATATACCTGCGTTCGAATTAAATGAATTTGGCGGGTTTACGGACGACGGCACACTGATTTTTTACGGAACTCTCGGCGATAATCCGCATCCGGTAGGTGCGCATGATGCGTCCGGCGGTTCGATACAAGAGATTCCGCTGTCAATGCCCGTTGCAATAGCTCTTGCTGAGGGCGTCGGATTGACGTTCACCTTTCCTGCCGGAGCATTCGTAACAGCGCAGGAACTTGAAACGAGAGTATGGCGGCACGAACAAAAACTTGTTACCGACCCCGGCGGAGTTCACGGGTTTGAAATGCAAATCACCGGCGATACCGTTACTGCGATTTTAAACGGCACGGCATTTCCGCTCGGAGGTCTTACCGACGTAGATTTGCAAGCAATCCTCAATGCGATTGCAACCCGCGCTCCGGGAAATACGGCGTTAAGCACGGCGCAGTGGACTAATGCCCTTGCGACGGCAATTGCAGTCACAAACGGGCGCGTACAGGGCAATATCACACAGGCTATGATTGACAGTGCTTTACGCATTACGGCAGCACGGGCGACGGCAATTGACGGCATAGGCACGGTACATGACGTTGCGGCCGACCTTGGTACGCTTATGGCTCGCACAAGGTCTGTTATAGACAGACTTATCGCAGGGGTATCCATGGCGGCACGGGACGGCGCGGCAAGGATAACGGCGGCGATAGCTACAAACTTGGCCAACCTCGCCACCACTAATACCCGCATTGACGTATCAGTAAGCACCCGTGCAACAGCCGCAAGCATAGGTGACGGAGCGACAGCAGAACAGGGAGGCAACGAAGCTGGTGTTACGGTCATGGGCAGGCTTCGCAATTTGCGTTCAGCTATCGGACAAAATGCTGACGCCGCAAATGCGGGCGGCTCTGCCAATGCAAAGCTCGCGGAAATTCTTGCAAATCGCCTCGGAGCAAATAACGCCGCCGCAAACACTGCAGTAACCGCTACTCAGTCCGCAAAACTTAACGCGATAATTGCTCGCCTCGGCACAACAGGAACAGGGGTTCGAGTGAGTGCCTCCGTCCAACGCGGAATAGCCAATGTTGGAGGGGCGCATATCACAAGCGTGGCGATAGCTAACGTAGATATTTCGCGCTCGTTTGTTGCGCTAAACTCCTTTACATTACATTTTGCCGGGACAATACAGTCAAGAAGCACATTTCGTGTAAACCTTGTCAATGGTACGACCATAAATATAGCAACTGTACCAACATCCACGGCAGGTATCGGAATAGACCGCGAAGTAGCATGGCAAGTCGTTGCATTCAATTAGGGCGAAAGGAGCGTTGAGCATTGTGAGTTTTAACACAAGTGAATTTTTGAAGTATGTTGAATCTATATCAACACACGAAGAATTTGAAGAGTTCGTGCGAGCAATTGACAGCTTGCCGAAAGAAGTCAAAGATATTATCTACGAGCGAATCCGCCCGATAATCGGGCAAGAGTGTGTGAATTATCTCCAAAAAAATGACGCGGGGATAATCGTGGGGGTATCACAGCTTTCAGGGCATATCACAGCAATAACTCACCCTAACCAATACATGCACATGATACAGGTTGAAGAGTACGACGAAAACCTTTTAGGCGTGTTTCATCATGGCGGGGAACTTACCGAAACCGGCGTTGTCGGTGGTGAGTTCGTTCCTATGCTGTTTTTTGCGCACCTCGACGACGAAAATTACGTCGATGATGTAGTATCCCACCCCGACATTCCCGAAGAACCGGATATTGCGGCGGCATATGTAAAATTTAATGAATATTCGGAAAAAGGCGATACGCTTATTCCGATAACCAAAGAGCAATTCCAAAACATCATCGGTACACGATTTGATTCCGAAACGGGAGAATTTATACGCGCTGAAATCGGGTCGGAAATGTCGGAACTGCACGAACTCCGCCAACAAGTCGCCGCAAACCAAAAAACTCTCGACGCGATTTTGAAGGCAGTGCAAGGTTAGTCGAACAAATCGGAATGAGTACCGGTACCGGTGAAAAGCAGTATCAGCGTACCCTCGTGCTTTTTGTAAACGAGCAACCAATCGCCCATGCCGTCAACATGACATTCGCGGTATCCGCTCCAATTTCCTTTTAAGGCGTGGTCTTTGTATCTTGCAGGGACGGGTTCGCCTTGAAGCAGGATGTCAATGGTGTCGTCCAATTTTGTCGTATCATAACCGCGCTCTATCACCGCACGGCGATTTCCCTTGTACTCGTTTGTGTATTCCGCTGTGTATTTGCTCATGCCAAGCCCTCTGCCGCATCTTCGGCATCCATAGCCGCCGCCATTTCTCGGGCATTGGCAAATAATCGAGGTTTGCGAGTACCGGCTTCGCATTCTTGTATCATTTTTTCAGCTTCTGCAATTGATTCGCGAAGCTGTGCATTCGGCACTTTTTCGCGAATTTCAAACGGAAATCCTCGGTACATTATCGACGTGTGCAGAAACACATTTATTGCCTCGCTCAGATTCAAACCGAAGACAGCAAAAGTTTCTTCCGCTTTTGATTTTACAATGGGGTCGAGGCGAATGTTGTAATTGGCAGTTTTCATTTAATCAGCTCCTTGCCCGAATTTTATTTCAATGTATTTACAATGTCAATATTTAGAGGTGATGCTATGAATAGAGCGCAAGTACGCAGGAGAAAGCTCCTCGGTCGCTTGGGTGCGACTCTTGACCGTAACTTATCCGTCCACTTTATGGATATTTGCAGGTCGTCGCCGGTTGACGGTGTTCCGCGCGAAGTATATTCGAACATCAGCGTTCATGCTTCGCGCAATTCACTCGACGGCGCGGACGTTTCAAACACTCCGACAATACCCGTAATCGTAAACGTTACTCTTCACATGAATATCGACGTAGATTTGCAAAACGGCGACACCGTTATCGTAAAAATCCCCGATGCAAGCGCGACGGAAATTGTTGAGGCATTTGAAGGCATTTGCGGCGACCCGTATACCGTAAACAGCAGAAAACGCGCAAATTTACTGATGAAACAGCTCGGGCGCGACGGTATCATTTCCGAGGTCGCGCCGCTGCCGGCAGGAGTGTAAAGGGGCTGAAAACCATGTTTACAATGGATTTATCCGGGCTTGAATCAATTGTTACCATGTGCGACGGCGTAAAATCCGAACTCCCGAAAATGAACGCAGAGTATTTGCGGCAAGAGTGGTACAGATTCCTTGATTTTGTGCTTCCGATGGTGCTTGAAGAAGCCTATGATACCGGACATATGGCAAACCGCTTCGAAATGTCGGACGTCCGCCAAAAAGACGGGTTAACCGAAGCTGATTGGGAAAATCTCGCGGAATATGCGAGCTTTAACAACTACGGCTTCACTCATCATATTTCGGGAGAAAAAATACCGGGCGTGTTTTGGTGGGAGCGTGCATTTTCTTCTCTCGGCAAGGAGTCCGCATCAAGATACTCTGAAATGCTTAAAAATCTGATTGAATCAAAATTGACCGCGTGAAAAATCGGCGGTTTTTTTATTACACACGAAACGGCGGTGAATCATGGAAAAAATTATCTTGCCCGCAACATTTTTACTCGCCCTTGAGGAGCAAATTCACGACTGCATTCCCGAGGTAACAATTACGCGACCGGGAAAAGTTGAGGGAGTATTCGAACCGGAAACCCGAAAATTGCTTGTATTCACCGAAGCGAACGGCACGGATTCTATCACCGGGCAGGTTCTTTTGCCGAACAGTCGCGACAGTTTTCCGCATATTTTTATCGAAAATTTAACGCCGTTTAATCCAACTGGACGAGAGCGGCGCGGGAAACGCGAACGATTTAATTATCGCGATTTATTCCGATTTGAGTACAATATCGACATCTCTCCCCTCGACCGCAAACTTGTACCGCGTCTGAATCAAGAATTATACGCAATGGCACAAAATCTCGCTCGTGCATTGCAGTATATTCCGTACTTCGGCGCGGTGAAAAAAACGCGACCGGCAAGCCCTCCGGCAATATCAAACGGCGTTTTGCACACGTTTCTGCACATCGAATACAACGAATCTGATTTGCCGGAGAAGCATCCGAAGGTCGAGCAACTTTTTCAACGCCTGAAACTCCGCGACGATGAGGTGATTTGATGGAACGCCCCGTAATTTTGCACATTGAATCGCCTTTGGGCAATTTGGAAATTCCCGAACTGTTTTCGCGCATTGATGTAATCCAAGACGCGCCGCCGATTGAGCATCATATCGTCGAAAAAGGTCTTGTTTACGCGCCGAGCTACGCCGTGCCGCCGATGTATTCGATAGCGGATTTGCAGTTTTGGAGCGAGTGGATTGACCTGTACACAACCGACCCGAAATCTCCGCGCGAGTATTTGGACAAATTGCAGGAAATCCGAGAGAGCCGCAAGCCCGTGCGTTTTATAATTGAATCCGACGAATACACCACATATCCGGTAAATTTTCCGGCACTGATTAACCTGCGGCAGTACAGCATCGTAAACGGCGAAGAACACGATATTCATTACGCGCTTGATATTTTCAAGTTTGAAGAACATGCGATGAAAGAATTGGACGTTGAAATCAGCGGCGGCGAAGTTGTCGTTCGTGAGCCGGAGTCGCCGCGCATCGACGAACGACCGCCGCATCCGCGAACGCATGTCGTTGTAAGCGGCGATAATCTTACGCGCATTGCGAGGCAGTTCGGGCAACCCGACGCGGCATGGCGCGAGCTTTACACTTTGAACAAAGAAATCATCCACGCACGCGGAAATCAAAATTTGATTTTTCCCGGGCAGGAGTTTATTGTTCCGGAAAATTGGCTGTAGTAAAACTCTGTCACAGCACATTTCTTTTGACACGTAATATAATACGTGGTACGGTAGTATCAAGAGGGGGCACGATGATGAAGAGCTATTCATCAAGGGAAGTAATAAAAATGCTTTTGAAAGACGGATGGTATTTTGTAGGGCAAGAGGGTAGTCACAGGCACTACAAGCACCCCGTAAAAATCGGTAAAGCCACGATACCTCACCCAAAAAATCACATACCGATAAGAACACTGCAAAGCATAGCGCGACAAACCGGGGTGAATTTTTAAGCCCTGCTTCCCCTGCCCGAACGACGAAAGGAGCTTTTTCTATGAAAGACACATATATATATCCTGCGGTACTGTCTGTTGACCCCGATGGAATTTCAATTGAGTTTCCGGATTTGCCGGGTTGTTTATCCTGCGCCGAAACAACGGAGGAAGCCGCGAAGAGCGCAAATGAGGCTTTAAGGCTTCATTTGTGGAGCATGGAAAAAGATAACGATGAAATCCCTGCCCCGACAGATATAACGGAGCTTATCATCGAAAGCGGGCAAATTCCGCTGTTGGTGGAAGTATTTATGCCCCCGACAAGGGAGCGTCAAGCCAACAGATTTGTAAAGAAAACTTTGTCAATTCCGAGTTGGTTAAATGCCGAGGCTGAACGTGCCGGTGTAAATTTTTCGCAAATTCTTCAGCAGGGATTAAAAGAATATTTGCAAACCGCTAATTAGTCGCCTATGGCGACTTTTTTATTTGGAAGGTGATTTATGCCGAGTACACTTTCGCATTCGAAATACAGGGTCAACTTAACCGCGTACCCGTACAAAGGGCGTCCCGTCAATTTGACCCCGAGCGCGGAAAGCATACAATGGCAAACGTCCCGAAACATGGGCTTCCCCGGTACGCTTGAAGTCACGCTGCAAAAACGCAAGGACAGCAACATCGTAATTCCTCCCGGCTCACGCATTCGATTCGGCGTGAACGGAGAGGAATTATTTTTTGGCTTAATCGAAGAGCCGGAATTAAACAAAGAAGGCATCGGCTTAAAAACAAACACGCTTCGAGCGGTTGACCATTTGAAACTTCTTGCCGGTGTCGAAAGCGCGTATCGTCCCGTCGGGTTTACCGGAAGCGATTTTTTTCTGCATCTCGGCAATAAATTTGCGGAACGCTTTGCTCGCGCCGGCGTGACCTTCGCCGTAAAAGAACCCGCCGTCGCGCCGTTGGAGGATTATTATTTTTTGACGCAAACGCTTTACAGCATGATAGCTGACACAATGACCTCCGCTCATGTTGCGGAAGCTCCCGACAGCCTGTACATGCTGCGCGATAATGCGGGCGTTATCGAGTGGCGCGAATTAAAGGCATTGCGCCGGCCGATTGTTCTCGGCGATGAATCGTTCATCACGTCGTACAACTACAAGCAAAGTCTTTCGCAAACTTATAACGCAATCAAAGCCGTCCGCGACAACGAGGAAATCGGAATGCGTGACGCTTGGATTGTCGAAAACAGCGAAACGCAGGGCAAATGGTGGTTCAGACAGCTTACGTGGGAAGCGTCGGAACACATGACCGAATCCGAAATCATGGAAGTGAATCATTTGAAATTGCGTGCGCATAATCGCGTAACGCGGCATCTGCGCGGAACAGGCATCGGCGATTTTCGCATTCAAGCCGGCACCGGTGTGCAGTTGCGGCTCGACCGTGCGAATATCGACGCCGGGCATTGGTGCGAACAAGTGACGCACACCTTAACGGCGGAACGGCACGAAATGGACGTTGAGTTTTATGTGTAGGTGGTGACGGGATGAATTATTTTCAAAAATACGCAAAGGAACAACAGGAATACGCCGAAAAATGTGCCGCAAAGTATGATTCGCATATCATTTTCGGTACGGTGCGAAACGTTGACCCGTTGGAAATTGAAATGCAATCGGGCGATATTCTGCCGTCAAAATTTTTTTATCTTACCGACAATGTAATCGTGAAAAAAGTGCGACTCATCGTGCATCGCATGTACGGCAGACCTGAAATCGTTACGTTTCAAGGTCAAGCCGACGATGTTTCGGACGGATTAGCCGCAGCATTTTATAATCGCATGGCAAGCGCGAGCGATTTTAATTTGCAGTTTTTCGCCCCCGAAGGAACGAGCGGCGGAAGCGTCGTGTCGCCGCCGGGCAGCTACGGAATCAGCGGCGACGAGTTTTCGCGTTGGCTTACAATGAAAGACGGCGGCATTATTTTGGATATGCCCGCGCTTACCGCAAGCGAGGTTTTCAGCGAATTACGCAAAACGACAACCATGTCGGGCGATGTTGCGTTCCGCATCGAATTTACCGAAGCTGCCGGCAATACGCCCGAACCGGACAAACCGCAACAAAACCAAACCACCGCAATCGAGGGAATCATATGGCAAGGCTTGAAAGCGGGAGATATTTGCCTGATGACTTCCCACAATCACGGGCAAAAGCATCTCGTTCATCGAATTTTAAACCGCTCCCGCGACCAATACGAACACGGCATCGTGTGGGATTCACGCTTGACGGACATTGGCGACCATGTTTCGCGACATTGAAACGGAGGTGAAAATATGAGTCCTTACGAGATTATTGATGTTGCTCAGAACGCGCCGGGTTTTTGGCAAAGTATTCTTGCGATATTCGGATGGGGAGCGTTCGTGTTTACAAGCGTTTATCAGATAGCAAAACGCTTGATTTACGGCGGAAAAAAAGCGGTGAATAAACTTGCCGAGAAGGTCGCAGACCACGAAGCCCTCGCGCCGTTGAAAAACGCCGCCGATGCAATGACGGAACTTGCGGCAACCGTGCAAGAGGCCGCAACCGGAATCGCCGAAATGCAGGATAAGCTCAACTGCATTGAGGAAAACTTTGAGAAAAAAATAAACGGAATCGAATCAGACAAACGCGAACTTGCCCGAATCACGCTGTACAACTCATTGACGCGGATTTACTACGACATGAGAGCAAAAGAACGATTTAACGGCAGTATGTACAAAAGTTTTACCGAAACACATGCCTTGTATAAAAAGTACGGCGGAAACGGTGCGGTTGACGGGTATGACGAAGATTTAAGAGCATGGCGTAAAGCCGAAATCAAAGCCGGGCATTCCGAATAGGATACCCGGTTTTTTTTGCAATCAAAAAGGAGGTAGTTACAATGGTTATTGCAATGTCATCAGGCCACGGGAAGTATGTTCGCGGTGCGAGTAATCTCATTGATGAGGTTACGGAAGCTCGCAAAGTAACCGACCGAGTGGCGGAAATTTTGCGGCGACACACGCAGGTTCACGTTTTTCACGAAAACAATGCTCGTACCGCAAACGACAACGTAAATGCTATCGTGCGTGAGCATAATCGTCTGCAACGCGACTTGGACGTATCGGTACATTTTAATTCCTTTGACGCCGGCACTCCCGACAACACGGTCGAGCGAGGTATCGGCGTCGAAACGCTTTACCATGCGGGACATCCCGAGTGCAAAGCGACAGCCTCGGCAGTATCACAAGCTGTTGCGGCGGTCTCCGGGTTAACGCTTCGGCGCGGTGACGGCACTATGTCGTCAACTTTGGGATTTTTGCGGCTTATCAAAACGCCGTCGATACTTATTGAGGTTTGTTTCGTCAACTCGCATACGGACGTGCGATTATACCGCGAAAACTTCGAAGCGATATGTCATGCTGTCGCCGAAAGTCTGCTCGGAAGAGCGATGGAAATGCCTCCGGCCGAACCTTCGTCCTTGCAGTCATTTCCCATTGACGAGGCCAATATCCGGCGCATGGCTGAACTCGGCGTAATCACCACCCCCGAATTTTGGCAGGGAGTGGACTGTGTTCAGTGGTTGGATGAGCTTTTGGAGCGTTTCGGTCGGGGCGAAGACGTGCTTCACGCCGGAATCGACAACGGCATAACCGACATTGAAACCGCGCTGAAAGTTTTGGAGATGTCCGGCGTTATGAGCAGCCCCGATTATTGGCGCGAGCAGGTCAAAAACAGCAACATTTTATTTTTGGGGCAGCTTTTAATCAACATCGCCAATCGTTGTCTTGACCCTCTGCATCGCATAATTTGGGCGGAAGCCCGCAGCGAAGATTTAATCGGACAGACCGCCGTGGCAAACGTGGTAATAAACCGACACAGCAGCCCTAAATTCCCCGACGGAATTTACAATGTCATCTTTCAGGAAAATCAGTTCGAGCCGACGCGAAACGGCGCGTATGAACGAGCCGAACCGACATCCGCGCAAAAAGAAGCAGCCCGGCAAGCCCTCTCCGGTTTTGACCACTCGAAGGGGGCGTTATTTTTTGATTCCGCTCCCAACAGTTGGGCGCGGCAGAATCGCACGCACTCGCACGACATCGGCAGACATTCGTTTTTTCTGTAGGCTGATTCCTGTGCTTCAAATTTCCTGCAATTCAAAAGCGGCATCCTTCCGGTTTCGGAGGGATGCCGCTTTTTTTGTTGGGAGGTAATATATTACGCACATTCATTGACGAATCATCGGTTGAATGAATATAATGAAAACAAGTCAACCATAGTCAGGTCTGATTTGTGTTTTCCGGCGAGGGTATTTTATGTGTCCTGTGTTAATACTAATGCAATGCTCTTATCCCACTTGAGGGCGTTTCAAATATTATTTTCGGGGAGCGATTTGCATGGCAACCAAGAGCATGATTAAAAGCGTAAATATCAAGAACAAGCGTCTTGCTGAGGGGCTTGTTTCCGCATTGGAAAATGCGGAAAAGAAAAGCTCTAAGGAAGTTGTGCTTCAAAGGCGTCTTGATGAAGTTAAAGGTGAAAATATTAAGCGATACTTTGGGGTGCAATAAATGTCAGGGTATAGCTTATTTTTATTGAAAGATATGCTTAAAGAGCTTGGGGAGGATTCGACAAAGAATATCGTGTCCTCTTTTTTGTGTCCAATGAATCCCGATGTTGAGAATTTTTTACATTTCAAGGCGATTGAGTTTGAACGACGAGGATATGCAACAACATACCTTGTATACGCTTCATACAAGCAAAATCCGGAATTGGCCGGATATTTTTCGCTTGCCCAAAAACAATTCACAATTGCCGATAAGTCTGTAAGGGCAAAATCGAAAACCGGAAAAACACAAGGTTTAAGCAAAGCGTTGCTGAAAAAAATCGCAAAATTCGGCACTCACGATAAAAAGCTCGGCATACATACAATCCCTGCTCCATTGATAGGGCAATTGGGTAAAAACTATGCCGTCAATGGCGGCAGGCTGATAACAGGGGACGAACTTTTAAAAATCGCATGTGATAAGGTTTGGGAATTTCAACGACTTTTCAGCGGCAGAGTTGTCTACCTTGAATGTGAGGACAAGCCCAAGTTGATAGATTTTTACTCGGAAAACGGCTTCGTGGAATTTGGCAAGAGGTATCTCGACCCCGATGAAAATGATGTGGACGGAGATTATCTTGTTCAAATGTTAAAGGACTTGAAAGCATTTTACGAAAAATCATAGTCGCAAAAGTTCCGTTTACACAAGAGGTCTTTGATTGTGGCTATTTTTGCGCCATTTCGGCTTTGAGGTTAATCGTCACCGTCGTTATCTCTGTTTCAATGCCAAGCAGTTCGGCGATTTGCGCGATTATTTCCAACTTCGTGCGGTGCGCCTCCGTGTCCCCGGTCAACGCATCCACGGCGGCGGATGCGAACAGCTCCGAAATATTTTGATGCACCGTGTTTTTGATATTTTCCAATGCCATTTTCGACGCCCGCCTCTTGAAACAAGGAAGCCGCTCACATATAATGGACATGGAGCGGCGTCTTGCCGATTCGTTGTTTGGAGGCAGTTGCTAATCTGTGGTAGGGTGGCGACTGCTTCTTTTTTTATTTTATCACGAATACAGAATGCGGCACAATACATAATTACCACACTGTTACCACACCGACGACATGTTGACCCGTTACCGCACTAAAGCAAAAACCCTCGTAAACGCAGTGATTACGAGGGTTTTTCACGAGCCGACAATCGGACTCGAACCGATGACCTGCTGATTACAAATCAGCTGCTCTACCAACTGAGCTATGTCGGCGGGGAGGGTGACGGCTTGTTAGACCTCACCGCATTGCTTGCAGACTTTCATGGTTTTTTCGCCTTCGGTTTTCTCCCAGAGGAGCTTTACGCCGGTACGGGTGCAGGCAGGGCAGTTTCCGCGCCAACCTTTTACTGTACGCGCAAGTTTTCCGCGTTTCGGTTTCGGCATTGTCGTTTCTCCTTGCTTTTTCAGATTTAAACGTGCGAGAGCTATTCTACATTCTACCCGAGGGGTTTGTCAAATTACTTTTTTCGCCGTATACTCAGGGCGGTTTTCAAGGGGTGAAAGGCGGTTGTCATGTTTAAAGCAGCTGTTATCGGACTCGGGGCTGTTGCTCCCATGCATTTGAAATCACTGGAGGCGACCGGAGTTAAACTCGCGGCGGTTTGCGACAAAAATATTTTGACGGGGTTTGATTGCCCCGTTTTTTCGGACTATAAAAAAATGCTTGCGGCAGGCGGATTTGATGTGCTTCATATCTGCTTGCCGCATTTTTTGCACGCGGAAGTTGCCGTAGCCGCACTTGAACGCGGGATTCATGTTTTGTGCGAAAAACCGCCCGCAACCACCGTTGCCGACGCGGAAAAAATGCATGAAGCAGCAAAAAAACACGACGCATTTTTATCCGTCGTGTTTCAAAATCGTTTTTCGCCGGGCGCGATTTTGATTAAAAAAAATTTACACGCGCTCGGTGCGGTAAAAAGCGGTTTCCTTCGGGTGAACTGGAATCGCGGCGACGATTATTACTCATCCGGCGATTGGCGCGGCAAACTCGCTACCGAAGGCGGTGGTGTTTTAATAAATCAATCCATTCATACATTCGATTTGGTAAATTTTTTTCTCGGCGATTTTTGCGAAATAAGCGCGGCAATTGCAAATCGCGCGCATCCGAAAATCGAAGTCGAGGACGTCGCCGAAGGGATTATTACCTATAAAAACGGCGCGAAAATTTCGTTTTTCGTAAACACATATCACCCCTACGACGCCCCCGCAACCATCGAACTCATTTGCGAAAACGGACGAGCGCAAATTATCGGCGAAGACGCGACGATTTTTTTCTCCGACGGACAAAAAATAACCGCCGGCGCGGATGTTGATGCGCAACGGCGGTTCGGCATGAAATCGTATTGGGGCGTGTCGCACGTTAAGCAGATTCAGGCGTTTTACGACGCCATTACGGCGGGAATCGCTCCGCAACCCGACGGCGCGGAGTGGCTTCGCACTCAGAGGCTGATTAACGGAATTTACGACGCGGCGAGATGTGTATAAATTAAAGTCTGCGGGGTTTTTTTTCGTTATTCCTTCGCCGCCCCGAATTTTACATAAGAAACCCGCGCGTCAAACGGCAATTTTTCGCGCCGCGAACCGGTTCCGTCCGGCTTGCCTACCGGCAACACAGCCCATAATTTCATTGTTTCCGATGCTCCGAGTACGGCGCGGGCGGCGGCTTCTTTTTTTGCGTCGAAATACGGGCTGTCGAGCCAAAGCGACGAATACCCCATCGCGGTTGCCGCAAGCAACATGTTTCCGACGGCGGCGGCATAGTCCTCTTTTTCAAAATTAAACTCACCCGACGGCGTAACTGTTTTGTCGGTTAATACGGCGATTGCCGCCGGCGCGGTTTCAAGCCCGATTGCCGACGAAACAGCACAAACCGGTGCAATTGCCTCGCGGTTCGGCAAAATTATAAGCCGCACGCTTTGCCGATTCACCCCGCTCGGCGCAGCAAGACCCGCGCGCGCAATTTTTTCCAAATCCTCAATCGGTACAGGTGCGGGCAAAAAACCTTCCTTGTGCGAATATCTCTCTTCAAAAGCCTTAAAAATATCCATTTTATCCTCCCTTTTTTTTGAAAATTTTAACCTTCCCCGCCGTGAATTTCAAGCGGACATTTCAGAATCTTTTCACGTTTGCTTTTTTGAAACTGCGCTGCGGCGATTATTGAAAATTGATTTTCGAAACGCAATTGTGGTATCCTAACGCGAATAATCGCTAAGCAACTTGATTCCGTATCAGAAGGGAATTTTCTTATGCTTTGTCAAAAATGCAACACGAATGCCGCATCGGTGCATATGCAACAGTTTATGAACGGTCAAAAGGTTGAGCTGCACTTATGTCAGGATTGCGCGTTTAAAGCCGAAAGTTCGGACATACTTTTCTCGCTCGAAAATATATTTAAGAGTCTTATGGACCATGTTAATCCGCAATATCTTCCGCCCGGCGGCGCGGTAAACAAGCAACGCCCGTCAAGCCTGCCGGTAAAAGCCTGTTCGCGGTGCGGCATGACGTTTCGAAAATTTAAAACCGGCGGCGGGCGGCTCGGTTGCGATGCATGTTACAAATCATTTGCGGTTGAGGTCGAGGTGTTGCTGCGAACAATGCAGGGCAGTACGCGCCACGAAGGCAAATATCCGCGTCGTACGGGCGCGGGAATTTTAAGCCGGCGTCAGGTATCCGACCTGCGCGGAAAGCTGAAAAACGCCGTCGAACTCGAAGACTTCGAAGAAGCGGCGCGTCTTCGCGACGAAATTCGCGCACTCGATAAAAGCACGGAGGTTCAGCCATGAATAACACGCCCTGGTATCAAGAGCCGGTCACCGACGAAGGAGAAATTCTTTCGTCGAGGGTTCGTCTTGCGCGAAATATAAAAAAATATCCGTTTCGCCTTAAACTTACCCAACAAGACGCGGCGGCAATGGTCGAAGAAGCCGCCGAATCCGTAACCCCCGGCGGAAAATATTTTCGCCGCGTTGACATCGGCAATTTCAGCGAAACCGAGCAGAAGGTTTTTATGGAAAAGCATATCGTAAGCCCCGAATTTTTGGGCGGCAACCTGCCCAAGGGCTTGTTAATCAGCGACGACCAAAACATCAGCGTCATGTTAAATGAAGAAGACCATGTGCGAATCCAGTCCGTAAAACCGGGCGACGACCTGAACCGCGCGTTTGAAACGGCGTCGCAAATCGACGACTTAATCGAGGAGCGCGTCGAATTTGCGTTCGACACGGAATACGGCTATTTAACCGCCTGCCTTACAAACACGGGTACCGGCTTGCGGGCATCGTACATGGTACATCTGCCTTGTTTGAGCCGCGTCGGCGCGAATATATCAAGCCACTCGTTTTCGAATTTCGGAAAATTCGGCGTGGCAATCAGGGGAATTTACGGCGAGGGTACTGCTCCGATGGGCAGCATTTATCAAATTTCGAATCAAAATACGTTGGGTAAATCCGAGTCGGATATAATCGCCGGGTTAAAAAGCGTTACGCAAAACGTAATTTCGCAAGAACGCTGCGAACGACAAAAATTATTGAGCGCGAACCGTCGCCACCTCGAAGACATCGTATATCGCGCCTATGGAATTTTGGCAAATTGCCGCCTTATTTCCGCCTCCGAAGCGATGAATCTGCTCTCCGACATCCGCCTCGGCTGCATATCCGCCTTGTCGGACATGCCCCGCCTGCAAAAACAAATTTATCAAATTATGATGGAAATTCAGCCCGCGCATCTGCAACGCACGCACGGCGAGAATTTGAACGAAATGCAACGCGACATGATTCGTGCAGATTATTTAAGGGGGATTTTTGCATGAAAAAATTACTGAAATTTCTGCATTGTTCAGGAATTTTCGAAGCGCGGTCAGCGGCTTGCCGAATAAGCCTGTTGACGGCGTTTTTTTTGCTTTTTCTCGTCGCGTGTGCGCCGTCGTTTACCGCAATTTCCGTACATCAAACGAACGCCGTTGCGCCCCTCATCGCACCCCGTTGGGATGAGCCGGATATTGCCGCGCATCAAGCGGCTCACGGCGCAAACGATTTTGCGTTCCGGTTAAGTGCGGCTCTTGTGCAGGAAATCGCGCCGGAAATCAATAATTTCATTGTGTCGCCGTATTCTGTTTGGATGCCCCTTGCGGCGTTGCTGAACGCCACCGACGAAGCGCATCAATCCGCGCTTTCCGACGCATTGGGCGCAAGCGGAATTTCCCCCGAAGACGTAAACCGCGCCGCGTCGCGAATGCTTTTTAATTTGACCCATGAGACGGAAGACCGCCGCGCGCCCGTACATATCGCAAATGCGGTTTTCGTTAATCGCAACAGCACCATTCGCCCGGATTTTGCCCAAACTTTTGCGGATTATTTTCGCGGCGAGATGTTGCGAGTGGATTTTCAAAATCCTTCCGCCGTAAACGAAATAAATCGGTGGGCAAGCAATAACACACAGGGGTTAATCCCCGAAATCGTTCAGGATTTTCACCCCGACACAGAGGTCGCTATTGCGAACGCAATATTTTTTTCCGGCAGATGGTCGCAACAATTTAACCCGGCGAGAACTCGGCGAGATATTTTTTATTCCCCTTCCGGCGAACGCTTCGCGTATTTTATGGAAACAGAATGGCGCGGTCGCCCCACAAATTATTTCGAGGATGAACGTGTACAGGCGTTGACTCTTCCCTTCGACGGCGGAAGCGGCATGACAATTATTCTGCCTAAAGACGGCGATGCCGTAGGGTTGCTCGCATCCATGACGCACGAATATTTCAACCGTATGCACGACGACGCCGTTCTTGCCGAAGGCAGACTTTTACTGCCGCGTTTTACCGTCGAAGAAACAACCATCGACCTCACCGACGCGCTTGTTTCTTTGGGCGTTCCGCTGTTCGACAGCGATTCCGCGCCGTTGACCGGCGGAATTATCGAAGAAGATGTGCCGCTGTGGCTTTTTGATGCTGTGCAAATCGCCACAATTGAAGTTGACGAAGAAGGCGTTACCGCCGCCGCTGTTACAATGCTTGCGGTGGGCGGCAGTGCGATGCCCGTTCCGCCGGAAATTACTTTCGAAATGATATGTAACCGCCCGTTTGTTTTTGTTCTGCACAGCCACACCGCCGACGGCGGACGGCAGGTTTTATTCACCGGCGCGGTGAACGCCCCTTAGGGCGCCGGGGACGGACGCCGGGGACGCATATCGGCGGCGACGCACTCCCTCGAAGCCGGATTGAATTTTCGGTAGAATAAAAAACCCTATCGGTTGGCTACCGATAGGGTTTTTTTGTTGCAGCAAAGGCGTGGCATTTTTTGACTGCGCCGATTGCCGAGTAAACCTGCGGATTCGCAATATAGCAGTTTTTAATTCGGTACGGAAAATTTGCTATGCATTGTAAGCAGTGCGCTCGATGTCGTTTTCGGGAAAATCGCCCGAAAACAACCGGCCGCGCACTACAATGCATGTACGCAAATTTTCCGCACAGTTTATAAAACGGCAATATCAGTTCGCGGTGAGCGACTCCGCGATTCGTTCCAATGCGGCATAATCAGCATCGGAGGACGAGAAAAAGTACATAACCCTGCCGATATTGCGCGAAAGTCCGCTTACGGTAACGGTAGAGTCGCCGAAAATTTTTGTTTCTTCGAAACTCGTTTCGCCGGGCATTGCGTGTCTCGGCGGTATATAGCTGAGTTGAAGCGAAATCAAGCCGGCGTCGCCATTAAACAGAAAATGCATAACGTGCGCACGGTCGCCGTCGGGATTAACAAGCGGGCTGAGGCTTACGGACGCATTGACAAATTCGAGGTCTGCCGGAAGAAGCACCGGCGCGGCAAAATGAGCCAAGGCTTCGTCGAGGTTCTCAAATGTACGGTTTTCGATGTCGGAAATCCGATGCTCTTCGCCGTCGATTTCAACAACCAAACATTCGTCGCCCATTTCAAATACCGAAACCGAAATTGCCGTTGATGCGTCGCCGTTTTCAAGCACCCACATGCCGAAATCGCCGTTTCCTTCAATAACGCGGGTTTCAATCTGCCGCCAAACAGCAGGCCCGGCGGCAAGCGCACCCACCGACAGCAATAAAATTGCAACAACTGCCGCGATAATCGCGACGGGTTTTTTAAAATTTTTCATTTTGGTTTCTCCATTCTCAAGTTTTGATTTTAAAAGCTCCAAATTTTTTTCGCGGTTTTTGCTTTCCGCCGAAAAGTCGATGCTTCGATACTTAATCAGCAAATTCTTATCGTCCATCGTCATCCTCCAAAAAATTTTTTAATTTCTTCAACGCCCTGTGAACAATCGCGCCGACATTCGACGAACTTATGTGCATAATTTTTGCGATTTCGTCATGTTTAAGGTCGGTTGCGAATTTTAGGGAAAGAATTTGCCGCTCGCGGTCTTTGAGGCGCGACATTGCGGCGATTAACGCATGATTTTGTTCGTTTTGCACAACAACCTCGTCAGGTTGTTTTTTTTCGGAAACAAGGCTGAAAATCGCATCAAGCCCAACAAAGCTCCGCCGACCGCGCGCACGTAAGTAATCGTTTACTGCGTTTTTTGCAATCGCAATCAGCCACGCTTCGCCGGGTCGCGCCGCATCGTACCGCGAACGCATTGCTTTTTCAAAAACCGTACACGCCAAATCTTCCGCATCGAAATGGTTATTTATGCGAAAGCAAATGTAGTTGTACACGTTTTTATAATGCGCACGATACAGCGCGTCGAGAATTTCAGCACTCATTTTCTTCCCCTTGCAAAGGTTTTCATAAGGGTATACGTACGACCGGCGATTTCATTACACTACAACTTTCGGGGCTTCGCCCCAAACCCCACCCGCTTTTTGAAAAAAGCGGGGCAAAAACTTTAATTAAAATCGCGCAATGCGCGATTTTTGAGTTTTTTGTCGAACTTTTTTCCAAAAAAGTTCGTGGGGTGCGGGGCAAAGCCCTGCTGTTGTTTGACATTAACATATCAAACTCATAAACTGTTTTACATCACATAAAATCCGGTAAGAATCTATGCATACTTATATAAAGAGGGGCGAAAAAAATGAAGGGGCCTTTTACTGAAAAAGCCAAACTTGCAATTCAACACGCGCAAAACGCGGCGAAAGAAACAGGCGTTTCCCACGGCGGAACAGAACATTTATTACTGGGGCTTGCTCGTGTGGAAAACAGCGTTGCGTCAAAAGCACTTGAAATGCAGGGCGTAACGGCGGAAGATATAATGAAAGAACTTGAGCGTGTCGGAAACACGGGTTCACCGCCGACGGTGGGAAGCGGACTTGTTGACCTTACGCCGCGTTTAAAGCGCGTAATCGCAAACAGCCATCAGGAAGCTCTGCGCATGAAAACAAATTATGTCGGCACGGAACATCTCTTAATCGCGCTGTTAAAAGAAACCGACTCGCTTTCGCACACAATTTTAACGGCGTTGAATGCAAATCCGCAAAAAATGTTCGATGATATTATGCAAATGCTCGGCGAGGCGAATCAACACGGAATGCCGCCGTTTCCGTTTCCAATCAGCCCCGGCAGCGGCACGAAAAACGCAAAATCAACCACGCCTGTGCTGGACAAGTTTTCGCGCGACTTTACCAAAATGGCAAAAGAAAGTCACTTCGACCCGATTGTCGGTCGCGCAAAAGAAACCGAGCGCGTCATACAAATTTTATCCCGCCGCACAAAAAATAATCCCTGCCTCGTCGGCGACCCCGGCGTCGGAAAAACTGCAATCGCCGAAGGGCTTGCACAGCGCATTGTATCCGGCGACGTCCCCGAGCCCGTCAAGGATAAGCGCGTAATCGGGCTTGATTTATCCGGCATGGTTGCCGGCACGAAATATCGCGGCGAGTTCGAAGAGCGCATCAAAAAAGTCATGCAGGAAGTCCGAACAAACACAAACGTGATTCTCTTCATCGACGAGCTTCACACGCTTATCGGCGCGGGCGGCGCGGAGGGTGCGCTTGACGCGGCGAATATTCTCAAGCCCGCTCTTGCTCGCGGAGAAATGCAGGTAATCGGCGCGACGACGCTTGACGAATACCGCAAGCACATCGAAAAAGACGCCGCCCTCGAACGCCGCTTCCAACCCGTTTTAATCGACGAACCCACCGAGGAAGAAGCCATCGAAATTCTCAAGGGCATTCGCGATAAATACGAAGCGCACCACAACGTACAAATCACCGACGATGCCGTTATTGCGGCGGTGCAATTAAGTTCGCGCTACATCTCCGACCGATTTTTGCCCGACAAAGCAATCGACCTTCTGGACGAAACCGCCTCGAAAGTGCGCCTGCGTTCGTACACCGCCCCGCCGAATATCAAACATCTCAACGAACAAATTAACGAGCTTGAAGCCGAAAAAGAAGAAGCCATCAAATCCGAAGCGTTTGAAATGGCGGGAATTTTAAAACAGCGTCAATCCGCCCTCAAGGAACGCCTCGAAAAAGAAGAAAAAGACTGGAAAGATACCCACACAAAATCGCACCACATTGTAAACGGCGACGAAATCGCTGACGTTTTGGCGGCAACAACGGGCATTCCCGTAAAAAAAATGCAGCAGGAAGAATCCGCGCGCCTTATGAAAATGGAAGACACGATTCACAAGCGCGTTATCGGGCAGGATGCCGCGGTCAAAACCGTTTCGAAAGCAATCCGGCGCGGGCGCGTAGGGCTTAAAAGCCCCAATCGTCCCATCGGCTCGTTTTTGTTTCTCGGGCCTACCGGTGTCGGAAAAACGCATCTTTGCCGCGCCCTTGCGGAAATTTTATTCGGCGACGAAAATGCAATCATCCGCGTAGACATGTCCGAGTACATGGAAAAACACAACGCTTCAAAACTCATCGGCTCGCCTCCCGGATATGTCGGCTACGACGAAGGCGGTCAACTTTCCGAGCGCGTTCGTCGCAAGCCGTACTCTGTCATCCTTTTCGACGAAATCGAAAAAGCCCACCCCGACGTATTTAACATTCTCCTGCAAGTTCTCGACGACGGCCACGTCACCGACTCGCAGGGGCGCAAAATCAGTTTCAAAAATTCCGTAATAATTATGACATCGAACGCCGGTGCGCGTTCCATCGTCAACCCGAAAAAACTCGGCTTCGTCGGCAACGACGACAAAGAACGCGATTATGACGACATGAAAAAGCTCGTCATGGAGGAAGTCAAAAATATTTTCCGCCCGGAGTTTATCAACCGCATCGACGACATAATCGTGTTCCACCCGCTTTCCGACGAAGACGTACAGCAAATCACACGCCTCATGCTCACGGAAACCGCCGAGCGCATTCGCAAAAACATGGACATCGACCTCATTTACACCGACGAACTTGTCGAATTTATCGCACGCGAAGGTTATGACCAAAGCTACGGCGCGCGCCCGCTTCGTCGCGCGATTCAAACGAAAGTCGAAGATGAACTCGCCGAAGCAATTCTCGAAGGTCGCTTCCGCGAGGGCGATAAGGTTCGCGGTGACATAATTGACGGCAAGGTTTCGTTCAAAACAAAGTGGAGTTAATGTTCAGATAAAATAAAAATCGCGGGGCTCCGCCCCGCACCCCGGAAACTTTTGAAAAAGTTTCATCAAAACTTAAATAAAAAACGCGCAAAGCGCGTTTTTTAATAAAGTTTTTGTCGAACTTTTTTCAAAAAGTTCGTGGGGGTTTGGGGGCGAAGCCCCCCCAACAGTATAACGAGAAAGGAAAATAATTATGCCTGTAAAAATGCCGGCGAGTTTGCCCGCCACGCGAACGTTGGGTTCTGAAAATATTTTTGTGATGACGGAGCAGCGCGCAAAAGAACAGGATATTCGTCCGCTGAAAATCGGTATCGTTAATCTTATGCCGAAAAAAATCGAAACGGAAACGCAGCTTTTGCGAATGCTTTCAAACACGCCGCTTCAGGTTGAACCGGTGTTGATTCAAATGTCGTCGCATGTTTCGAAAAATACGTCGCGTGAGCATCTTGAGGAGTTTTACCATACTTTCGACGACATCCGGGAAACCGTTCTCGACGGACTTATTATAACGGGTGCGCCGGTCGAGCTGTTGGACTTCAAAGAGGTTGACTATTGGGACGAACTTTGCCGCGTTATGGAGTGGTCGAAAACGCATGTTTACAGCACTTTTCATATTTGTTGGGGGGCGCAGGCGGGGCTTTTTTATCATTACGGAGTGGATAAATATGTTCTGCCGGAAAAGTTGTCCGGCGTTTATCGCCACAATGTACTTATTCCCACAAGCCGCCTGACTCGAGGCTTTGATAATCCTTTTTTCGCGCCGCACTCGCGATACACCGGTGTGCGCGAAAAAGATATTATCGCGGCGGGGCTTTCGTCGCTTTCAACGTCGTCGCACGCCGGATTGTACATTGCCGCAAGCAAAGACCGTCGCCAAGTTTTTATCGTCGGCCATGCGGAATACGACATTAACACGCTTGATGCGGAATATCGCCGCGATACGGAAAAGGGATTGGATGTTCGCCCGCCAATCAACTACTATCGCGACGACGACCCGAACAATCCTCCCGAAATGCGGTGGCGCGCTCATGCACATTTGCTTTTCGCAAACTGGCTCAACTACTATGTATATCAGGAAACGCCGTATGATTTGGCAAATTTGAAGACGCCCTGATTTTTTGGGGCTACATATAACTACGACGTGACGGAGGAACTCTCATTGCTTCCGGCAGGTACAATGGTTTAGGCTCGTTGAATTCCATCGTTGTCTTTCCCATTCCAAAGAGCGAAACAAACCTTTGCCCCAAACAAAAATGCCATCCCTGCGTTATGTATGGGAAAATATATTCAAAGACGTGCAAATGCCGGAAGTGGGCTGGATGGCAGATGATATGAGCGATTTTACATATAAAATCGAGCAAAAGCATCTGTCCGCCACGACAAAGGAAAATTACGAATGCGCCCGGAAAAAAGGAAACCCGTTCACCTGAACATTTAAGGAAAGCGACAAGAAAAATTTAACCCTTAACGATGTAGATTTGTTAATCAATGAGTTGAATGCCAAACTCCTTAATGCACCCAGAGAATGTCACAAGTCCGGTGAACTTTTCTTTAATCAAAAAATCGACGATGTTGCAATGAAGGAATATGAAACGGTATTATGCGTGTCACTGCCCGTGGGCAAGGCAGTCTGTTCTGACAGATAAAACCGCTTCAAAATCTTTTTGTTATTGCAGCTTCGGCCATAATAAATATGAACTTGAAAGTGCTTTCGGCAGATAGCTTGCAATGCATTTTTGAAGTTGATATTCCGGATGGCATCAATATTTATCCTAAAAACGTGGTTGCAATTCACAAGCTATATGTTGGCAAATTTGATGATTGAATAAAATATCTGGTCAACGAAGTTGTGCGGAAATGCAAGTGTCAAATAGAGCGCGGTGAGCATAAAAAGGCGAAAAACAAAGGTGAGGAAATATAGGCAAATTCAGCGTTTATCCTTGTTTTCAAGGCTTTGCCGTGTTAGAATCAGTTAAAAATTGGTTCGCTCGAATTCATTTTACAATGACAGCCTTGCGTAAAGGAGGGTGACTTGTGACTTGCACACTTATGCATAAAAACATATCTATTGCGGACGTGGAAATTGACCCTGACAACGGTTATATTGATAAAATCGGTACAATTTATGCTCCCGAACATTTACCCATAGGCACGACAGGGTTAAGGCGCGCAGATAAAAACAAGCCAAACCGAGCCGCCCTCAACGATTGGTGGCTTGGTCGCTCTATTCCCGCAAGCCGAGATAAAATAGAGGCGGCTCTTTGCGCTTTGGATTTACGGACACCCGCCGCCCTTATCGTCAAATGCTACGGTCTGAGCCTGTCTGACCAATATTGGATAAAGCCCAAAGATTCAGGGCTTAATTGGAGTGCTGTAAATTTCTTCGACAACGATTTTTCGGGGGATATTGGCGAGATATTATTTGGCAATATCCCCAAAGGCACGATAAATATGCTTTCGCCGGACTGCACCTCGGACGGTTGGCTCAGAAAAAAATGGAGCATAGCAGATGGCAAGCGAGTTTTAATCAAAGGCGGAAGCGGAGTTTTTGAGCAAGAGCCTTTTAACGAAGTTGTTGCCACCGCTGTTATGAAGCGGTTGCAAATTCCACACATCGCCTATGACTTGCTTTTTGAGCCTGCTTCTGAAGGGGAAAAAGCATACAGCGTATGCGAAAATTTCATTACTTCCCATACAGAGCTTGTGCCCGCGTGGAGGGTCGTTCAAACTATGAAGCGGCTCAACAACGAGTCGGAGCTGACTCATCTGTTGCGTTGTTGCGAAGGGCTTGGGATGGAAATGACCGGCATCATCTCAGCCATTGATAAAATGTTGACACTTGATTATATAATCGCCAACGAGGATAGGCATTACAATAATTTCGGTTTTTTGCGAAATGCCGAAACCTTGGAATGGATTGGCTTCGCTCCTGTTTATGACAGCGGGACATCGCTTTGGTATAACACGCAAAGAGTTGGCTCTGCGGTTGAATCCAAGCCGTTCAGGAAAAACCACGACGAACAACTTAAACTTGTGCAAAGTTTGAATTGGTTTGACTACGACGCGCTAAAAAGCATCGAGTCTGATTGTGCCGAAATATTTGCAAGGTCAAGCACGGTAGCACTCGAACGTGCCAAGGCTATCGGAAACGCTGTTGTGCGCCGTGCCGGAATTGTGGAGCAAATGCGTATTGACTTGGAAATTCCATCTGTTACACAAAAAATCAAAGCTCACAAAAATATTGTCAAACAGCCTTCGCAAAAAAAGAAAACTGTGGGGAACGATGAACCGGATTTATAAATCTGTGGCTGTGACAACACAGGCGACCTCCAAAAACCCTTTTTGAGCTCCGAAGCTCCGCAAGAAAAGGTGGTTTCAAGCCATTTTCTGAGGAGCGAGGTATGCGAAAATTAGGGTTTTTAGAGGTCGCCTAAATACAGTATGTTAAACATCGGGCTTGAGGAACGGTATACAGTCGGTCAATTTAATATTGACCGACTATATTTTGCTTCGAAAAATTTTCCCCACCCCCTACGCTTCGCTTCGTCGGTGAGGGGCGTTCGTCTAAAATAATTTCGCTATCGCGCAAGCGCGAGCAAAATTATTTTGACTCACCATAAAATCATTTTGCGGTTTTTCGGGGGCGTTTGCTGCCTACCGGCATATTAAGCCGTTCACCGATATTTTCATTATCCTCGGCATTTTTAACGCCATCGTTAAACACGTTTTTCTTTTTCTTCGCCACGTCAATCTCTCCTTTGCGCGTGTGTTCCCGAGCAAAAATTTACGTAAAAGATACAGCCGGCAAATTGTTCAAATTATTGCTTTCCGTGCCGTCAGGAATGGATTTCAAGTATTCATTTCCGTCGCGTTCGGAAATGCCGACGCCTTGGATTCCGCCTTGACGCGCTAACGCTACGGCTTCATCTTTACCCAACGTTTGACCGGTTGAAAGCTGATAACCTACCACTTTTCCGCTTTCTTTTACGAGTGCGGTAATTTGTGCGGCGGTGTTGCTTGCTTGGGGAATTTCTTTCACAGACATCATCGGCAATGCGGATGAATTTTGATTTTCCATATTGTTCACTCCGATTTTTCTAAAGTTTTTGCTGTCTTACCGTAGCATTCCCAAGAATGAGTGAAAAATGTATCAATCGGTATTCCTACATGTATCGCAGATGAAAAATACGCAAGCAACCCACATTTATACAATCTAATTGGTTGCCAAAGTCGTCTGAGAGAGTGTTGAAAAATTACGCTTTCGCATATGCCGCATCTCGGAAACCAGCCTGAATCCGCCCTCTTTTCTCGCCCAAAATACTGTCGAGTTTTTCGACTTTGCCGGTCAGACGATTTGTGCGACCGGGGCGAATATCTGCTTTCGTCACGACATTTGTGCGGATGCCCTTGCTTGCAAGCACGAATGTTGCGTCTTTCACAACCTGCGTAACTTCGTCCCAATCGCCTTCGATTTCCGTAAACATGGAGGTCGTGCGGCATGACTCCGGACGCTTCGATAACTTTCACAACTTCCGCTACATACTGTGAAAGTTCATCGCCCACGCCAAATGGCGCGATTGATACTGCTATCAGTGTGTTCATCAGAATCAAATCCCTTCATGCAAAAGTTTTCGCAGTGAATTTTCAAACGCTATATTTTGTTCCGCTGTGCGCTTCGGCGAGCCTTGCAAACCGGTGGGCGGTGTCGCAAATAATTACGCACTCTGCGCCTGCTTTTGTGCATAATTTCACGGTTATATCCACCACGGGGCAACCGCCGGCATCTATGAAAACTTGTCATTCGCCGATTATTTTTATCAGAACACACTTGTCCCTCATGCCGTCAAATTCTCCGTAAAAGATTTGCTCCAATGTTCCGAAGTCCAACTTGCTTTCGGTGACAGCGACAACCACCTCACGTCCCATGACGGTGCGCTTCAAATGGGCATCCGCGTTATCCTCGTAGCCGTTGTGGGCGTATTGACTGTGAGGCTTTTCGGGCGCGAGTTTTTCCAACCACTTTTCGAAGTTGCTGTGCAAGCCGCTTTCGTTGTCGTTGATGAAAACGACGCCCTAATGCTTTAAGTATAGGAACTATACAAAGCAGACGAAATAGAGTTTCCATCAACATTTTTCAGATTGTTGCAAAACTTACGGCATACCAAGCGCAAAAGAGGGCATTGACAAAATGATTGTCTTCGACTATCTGATACTTAACGAAGACAGGCATTTTTGTAATATTGGAGCAATTCGCAACGCCATTACTCTTGAATGGCTCGGCATTGCTCCAATATTCGACAGCGGAACTTATGATATATGCAAAGGATTCGGAGTTCAATCTCCGGGGCAATACGTGCATAGTATCAGACCACCGAGCGTTGCTTGTTCACAATTCGTATTTGCGGTAGATTGCTAGTGTCGCGCAAAAACGGATAGTATGCGAAACAGGAAAAAAACAGAAATATACCTTGGAACATATGTACAAGCGCGTCTAAATAAAATGTCTCCCTTTGTCGCACCGTCGAAGGTTTTAGCCCTTTGTTCTTGCCCCCGTGACGGGGATTTTTCCCGGAATCGTGCAGCCCCGAAGCACAAAAAAACCGCGCATTCGCGCGGTTTTTTTGATGAAACTCTTTCAAAAGTTTCCGACCCAACCCAACTTCCCGTCCGCCCGGCGTACGCAGTACGCGAGAGGGTTTGGGCGGAGTCCGAGGTCTCGGAATATTACCGGAGAGTGTTGAAAAATTACGCTTTCGCATATGCCGCATCTCGGAAAATGACCTGAAACCGCCATCTTCCGAGATGCCGGTCAAGCTATTTTTCAACACTCTCTGCTACCGTCTGGTTAATTGATAAGTCGCGCCCATAACCGGACCTCTGCCGTGACCGGCCATGGTCAAATTGTTGCCCGAAAGAGTGTAGTCCCAAGTTGTCGGGCCGCTGCAATTGTTTACGCTGCCGCAAAACCCCGGCGTTACGCAAATCGACAATGTGCCGCCGCTTGTTGCCCAACGAATATTGCCCGCGCCGAGCATACGTCCGGTGCCGTCGGCGTTGAATGTGTAGTACAGGCTTCCCTGTAAGTCCCACTCGCCCACAAGCGCGGCGGTGTGGCTGTCGCCTTCGCCGTGACCTGTTCCGCCGCAACCCGCAAAAATCGCAAGCGCGAAAACCATCATGCAAGCAAAGGTTGCTGCTTTAATTACTCGTTTCATATGTCCCTCCTCAAAAATTTTTTGCCCTCAAGAAAGTGTTGAAAAATTGCCCGTTCGCAGCTCGCTGCATTTTTCAAAACTCTCTTCAATTGTACAAAAAATAGTCTGTGAGTGCAACCGCGAAAAACACCACGATAATCACATTGTTGACAGCAAACGATGTAATCAGCATTCGTTTGCGCTTTTGCGGGTTAATCAACGCAAACTCGACGACTTGCAACGCGAAAATCACGCCGATACCGACAAGATAAAGCACACCGAGTTGCGGGATAAACAGCGGAAACGACGCCAAAATCGCCAAAAAAGCGAGCTTCGACAGGGTTGCGGCAGCGAGCGCGGTTTTTACGCCGAAACGAGCGGGAATCGAATGCAGCCCGGCACCGGAGTCGAAGTCCTCGTCAAGCGTCGAGAGAACGAGGTCGCGTCCGGCAACCCAAAACATCATTCCCGCGCCGAACCAAAACGGAAAAAATTCTACCGTGCCGCGAATCGCTATCCAAACCGCGACAATCGCGCCGCCGAAAATAAAGCCCAATATGTAATGACAAAGCCATGTGAATCGCTTCGTGTAGGAATAGCCGATTGCGAGCGCGATTGCAACCGGCGAAAGTATGAAGCACAAGAAATTTAAATTCCATGCGGTGAACACCAAAACGCCAAAAAAAATAACGGTAAGCACCCATGCTTCCGCAAGTTTTATGCGCCCGGAAACCATGTCGCGGTTTTCAGTGCGGGGGTTTGCCGCATCAATTTTTCGGTCGGCGATGCGATTAAACGAATTTCCGCCCAGTCGCGTCGCAATCAGCGCGACAAAAATCCAGACCATTGTCCGAACGCCCGGCAACCCTTCTGCGGCAAAAACAATCGCGACCCCTGCGGGAAACACAATGGTAAGGCTTGTTAAAAAAAGCGTGTGATTTGCGTAGTATTTGAGCTTTTTCATCAGACCCGTCATATTTCGATATCGTTCAAAACGCTCAGAAGGGCGTCTTTTTTTTGCGTGTTTGAAATATCGGCGATTGTTCTTGCGGCCTTGTTTTTATAGCGCAGCGCGAGGGCTTTCGCGTCCGTTACGCCGCCGATTTCGATGACTTCCTTGGCTAAAACGAGGCTGTCGAATTTGTTAAGCATAACCTGCTTCGCGAGATTTCGGAGTTCCGCATTTTTTTGCATCGCGAAAATCAACGGCAGGGTTATCACGCCGGACGAAGTGTCGCTTTTTACCGGCTTTAACGCCTCTTCTTCCGTGAACATGAAGTCTTTGCAGTCGTCCATTACCTGGAAAATTACGCCCAAATACCGGCCGAACGCCGACACGCGCCGAATATCTTCGTTAGTGTCGTCGCTGAAAACTGCTCCGAAATGCGACGCCGCATAAAAAAGTGCCGCCGTTTTGCCGTGAATTATTTTCAAATACTTAGTCACGTCGATGTCAACATTGCCGTTTTGAAGCATTTGTTCGTATTCGCCGATGCAAATCCGCGAAATCGCCTTGGTCAACACTCGCAACAAATTTGCATAGCGCGTGTTCTCATCTTTTTCAAGCAGCTCAAAAATCAGGTTCATGGACATGCAAAGCAAATAGTCGCCGCAAATTACGGCTTGTTTCGTGCCGAATTTTTCGTGAACAGTTTGAACGCCGCGACGCAACGGCGCATTATCAATGACGTCGTCGTGAATAAGCGTTGCCATATGTAGAATCTCAATTGACGCCGCCGCTCGCGCCGCTTTCGAACTAATCAAACCGTTTTTTTGCGTCGCCGAAAGAAGCAACAGAGCCGTGCGAACTCCCTTGCCTTTCGACCCGGTAAGATACGACGTTACAGTTTGTAAGCCGTTTGTAAACCCGGTTAATTTTTCGTTAATAACACTGTCTGTAAGTTTAACGCCCTCATCAAACGTAATGTCCATGAAATCCGCACCTTCTTTTATAACGTACCGGAAAGAATTACAACATATTATGCGCGATTTAGCAAGTGCAGATTTGTGGGAGTTAATTTTTTAAGTTCTCGGGGGCGTTACCTCGAACCCTTGGAAACTTTTGAAAAAATTTTTCGCCGCAAATTTTTCGCGAAACCCGGTATAATATTCTGCGCAAAGGAGTTGACCCTTATGAATTATTTGGACGAGCTTAATCCCGCCCAACGTGAGGCGGCAATGCATCTTGAAGGGCCGCTGTTAATTTTCGCGGGGGCGGGCAGCGGAAAAACGCGCGTGCTTACATATCGTGTTGCGCGGCTGATTGAAACGGGGGTTGACCCGTATCATATTATTGCGATTACCTTTACGAACAAGGCGGCGCGGGAAATGCGCGAGCGAATCAGCGCGAAAACGTCGCTCGGCGAGCAGGTGTGGGTAAGCACGTTTCACGCGGCGTGTACGCGAATTTTGCGGCGCGAAATTGAATATTTGGGCTACAAAACGGGCTTTTCGATTTATGACACAGCCGACACTCTGCGTCTCATAAAAGAATGCATCAAAGAGCAAAATTTGAGCGATACAAATTATCCGCCGCGATATGTTGCGCAAGTAATTTCGGCGCAGAAAAACGAGCTGATTTCGCCGGCGGAATACGAACGCATGGTCGCGGGAAGTTTTCGCGAAAGCAATATCGCCGACGTTTACGCGCTTTATCAAAAACGCCTGAAAAACAGCAATGCCCTCGACTTCGACGACATTATTTTCAAAACTGCCGAACTCTTCGCCCAACACGAACACATACGCGAAAAATATCAAAATCGCTTTCGTTACGTAATGGTTGACGAATATCAGGACACAAACCACGCGCAATACGAACTTGTGCGGCATCTTTCGGGTTACGCGCAAAATTTGTGCGTTGTGGGCGACGACGACCAAAGTATTTACGGTTGGCGCGGCGCGGATATAAAAAATATTTTGCGATTCGAAAAGGATTATCCCGGCGCGAAAGTAATCAAATTGGAGCAAAATTATCGTTCAACCTCAACAATTCTCGACGCGGCGAACGCCGTAATTATTCATAACGAAGAACGAACCGCAAAGCGTTTGTGGACGGAAAATGCTCGCGGCGGCCCGATTCGCATTTACACCGCCCGCGACGAGCGCGACGAGGGCTACTTTGTTGCGCAAATGATTGCGCGCGGCATTCGCGAAGGGGCGCGTTACAGCGATTTCGCCGTGCTTTATCGAACAAACGCACAGTCGCGCGCCGTCGAAGACCAATTCGTAACCGGCGGCATTCCGTACCGCATTTTCAGCGGTGTACGCTTCTATGAACACATGGAAATCAAGGACATGCTGGCGTATCTCAAGGCAATCAACAATCCCGCCGACGATATTTCCCACCTTCGCGTAATAAACGTACCGAAGCGCGGAATCGGCAGCGCGTCAATCGCAAAAATTCAGGCGTTCGCGGCAGAAAACGAACTCACCTTCTCGCAGGCGCTTGCCCGCGCCTCCGAAATACACGATTTGGGCAAAAAAGCCGCGCCCGCCAAACAATTCGCCGAATATCTGGACGAATGCGCCGCATTTTCCGCCGAAAACAGCGTTCTCGCGCTTATCGAAAAAATTCTGCACGACACCGACTACATCCGCACAATTCAGGACGGTACGCCCGAGGGCGCGGAGCGCGAGCAGAATCTCAAGGAGCTTCTCGCCAAAGCTCGCGCCTTCGAAAACGAATCCGACGACACATCTTTGGGCAAATTTCTCGAAGATGTTGCCCTCGTTGCCGACGTGGACAATTATGACGAAAACGCCGACGCCGCAGCGTTAATGACCCTTCACAGCGCGAAGGGGCTTGAATTTAACGTGGTGTTCATGGTGGGCTTTGAGGAATATATTTTCCCCACATCCCGTTCAATCGACGCCCAAACTCCCTCGGAAATGGAGGAAGAACGCCGATTATGCTACGTCGGCTTCACTCGCGCCCGCCGAATCCTCTATCTCACCCACGCGATTTCGCGTCGCCGCTTCGACCACATCGCCCGCAACAAAACAAGCCGCTTTCTCGACGACGTACCGGCGACTTGCATCACTTCCGTTAATATGTACGGCGAGGCTCGCAACGTTAAGGCCTCAGGGGCTTCGCCCGGGATGCATGGGCGAGCAGTCCGCCGACAGGCGGACGACCAGCCCCCGAACCCCCACAAGGGGACTCGTCCCCTTGACCCCTTCAGGGAAACCTCGCTTCGCGAGGTTTCCGGTAAAAGTTGGAGCATTGCCCCCCGTGAATCCGGGCATCGCGGAGCGGCCGGGTCGGCTTCGGCAGAAAAACCGCGCGAAGCGCGGTCTTTCAAGAAAAGTTTTGAGGGGGGCGCCGGGGGAACTTTTTCAAAAGTTCCCCCGGCAAAAAAAACATTTTCAACAAAAGTCGCGCCGCCCGATTTTTCCGCCGGCGACAATGTGAAGCATATTAAATACGGCGTGGGCAAAGTTCTTGAAATCACGCCGGCCGGCGCGGATTATGAAGTAACCGTGCAGTTTCCGGGCGCGGGGCAAAAAAAGTTTATGTCGGGTTTAGCGCGGCTTGTGAGAGCGTGAATTACACGTTGTGAGCGAGACGATGAATTGAGAAGCAAAATTATGCGAAAATATTTTCGAAAAACTCTTGACAGAAGAGTATTGTTCGTCTATATTGTGTCCGAGCGAAGGGGCAATGTCTTGACGCTTACACATAACGGGACAATGCCCGCTTTCCTGCACCATGTATACAACCGCGCGATGGTGCCGGAGGCAAAGTTCCGATTCGGACGTCCGAATTTTTAATGCTCAAAAACAAAAAATCAAGCCACGACAGGCAGAATCACTCCGGAGGGCCGTATCCGGGATTCTGTTTGTCGTGGTTTTTTTTCTTTGCTATACTGTGAGAGTGTTGAAAAACGGCAACGGCAATGAGCTGCAACAAATTATGGAAATCGTTGATTGGCGGTGAACAAAGTGGGTAAACTGAAATCAATAGATTTGTTCGCCGGCATTGGCGGTATTCGTCGTGGCTTCGACCAAGCGTTTTATGGAAATATTGAAACAGTTTTTATCAGTGAATCGGACGAAAAAGCGCAGCAGACCTATCGTGCTAATTATCCCGATTCGGTTGAAATTTCGGGTGATATAACTCAAATTGACGAGATTGATATTCCTCCGTTTGATATTTGTTTGGCAGGTTTTCCGTGTCAAGCGTTTAGTCTTGCCGGAGCAAAAAAAGGCTTTTCGGACGACTACAAAGGATTGTCACGAGGAACATTATTTTTTGATGTTGCTCGTATTTGCGCTCATCATAAGCCTAAAGTAATTTTTTGCGAAAACGTAAAAGGGCTGACCATACACGACAAAGGGCGTACTTTTGACATAATTAAAGGCACTTTGACAGAAATCGGATATACGGTTCACGAAAGCGTACTTAACAGCAAGGATTACGGCGTACCGCAAAATCGGGAGCGTATTTACATAGTTGCGTTCCGAAATGATATTGACAGTTCAGACTTTGAGTTCCCGCTCCCCACAGATTCAAGCAAGCGAATCAAAGACATAATTGAGGCTCAACCCGTTTCGGCAAAGTATTATTTGAGTGATGTGTATGTAGAAACGCTCCGCCGTCATCGTGCGAGGCACGAATCAAAAGGCAACGGCTTTGGTTTTGAAATTCGTGATTGGGAAGACATCGCCGGTGCAATTGTATGCGGCGGCATGGGCCGGGAGCGTAATTTGCTGATTGACAAACGCCAAACCGATTTAACCCCTGTCACAAAAATAAAAGGTAAAGTGAACACAGAGGGCATACGAAAAATGACCCCGCGCGAATGGGCAAGATTGCAAGGCTACCCCGATAATTTTGCGTTTACCGTTGCCGATGTTCACTTATACAAGCAATTCGGAAATTCGGTTTCCGTGCCTGTAATTAAGGCGATAGCAAAAAATGTAAAAATGATTCTCGACAAAGCATACACCGGAACAACGCCGTCGTAATACCTTGGCGCGGCTTTTTAGATGCTGAATTTCGCGCAAATTTCAACCTTGCCGGTAAAGGGAAACATGTCAACGGGTTGCACGGCGTCAAGAGTGTATCCGCCGGCGGCAAGAATTTTCGCATCGCGGGCGAATGTTGCCGGGTCGCACGATATATACACGATACGTGATATCTTTGCGGCAATGAGCGCGTCCAAAAGAACGCGGTCGCAGCCCTTTCGCGGCGGGTCGAGAAAAATAACATCCGGAATTTTGCCCGGTATCAGCTCGGGGATTACGTCCTCTGCCGCGCCGCAAATAAATTCTGCGTTCGAAATGCCGTTATGTGCGGCATTTTTTTTTGCATCGCGAATCGCCGACGGCGCGATGTCAACGCCAATCACCGTGCGCGAATGCTTCGCCGCAAAAAGCGCGACCGTGCCTACGCCGCAATGTGCGTCTGCGACGGCTTGCGTGCCGTCAAGTTTCGCCATGGCGATTGCGGTTTCGTACAAAATTTTCGTCTGAACGGGATTGATTTGAAAAAACGACGGCGCGGAAAGTTCAAATTCGATGTCGCCGATTTTCTCGCGAATAAAGCCCGTTCCGTGTAATATTTCGAAGGAGTCCTCGGAAGAATCAAAAATCGTATTGCTTTTCGAGGTATTTTTGTTCAAAAGAACCGTAGTTGCGCCGACATCGACCAAGTTTTCGACAAGCTCCGCACCTTTGGGAATGTTTCGCCCGTTGATTACAAGCACGACCATAATTTCGCCCGTGGCGAGGCTTGTCCTCACAACAATATGTCGCACAAGCCCTTTGTGCGAGGTTTCGTCGTATGCCGAAATTTTTCGGCGACGCATGTGCTTCTTCACGGCGGCAAGAACGCCCACGTGCGCCTCATGCTGAATCATGCAGTCGGAAACGGCAACAAGCCGATGGCTGCGCGGCGCGTACATGCCGATTTCGATATCGCCCTTCGTCGGAACAACCGGAAAAACCGCCTTGTTTCGATACCGCACGGGATTTTCCATGCCGATTACATCCGCAACCGGCGGCGCATGAAACCCTCCGATTTTTTCAAGCGCGTTGACAACAAACTGCTTCTTGAACCCGAGCTGCGCGGAATATTCGCAGTGTTGAAATTGACAGCCGCCGCATTTTTCTGCGGCAAAACATGCATTTTTTACACGAAACGGGGAAGGTTTTACAATTTGCATAACTTTTCCGTAAGCGTAATTTTTTTTCACTTTTACAATCAGCGTATCGACCTTTTCACCGGGCAATGCGCCATCAACAAAAACGACAAAACCGTCACCGCCCACTCCGAAGCCCTTTTCCGTCACGCCGGTGATTTCAATTATATGCCGCGAATTTTTTTTCATCGTAACTCCCCCCAAAATGCGTTTTCGATTTGATTGACGTGCATTCGACCTCGCTCCTCGCGCACCTCGATTACGTCGAAGCGAAAATCGTTTTCGTCCGAACCTGTCGCGGCGATGTAATGCATCGCGGTGCGAATGATTTTTTGCTGCTTTGTGTAGCCGACCGCCTCGCCGGGCGTCCCGAACCCCACGCCTCTGCGAAATTTCACTTCCGCGAAAATAATTACACCGCCGTCGCGGCAAATCAAATCAATTTCGCCGGAACGAACACGATAATTCCTGCACAAAATTTCAAGCCCTTTGGCGCGAAGAAATTTTTCCGCCTCATTTTGACCCAAAATCCCCGCCGCGACGTTGCTCATAACAGCCGCTCCTTCACGTTCATTTGCGGGTCGCGCATAACCGCGTCCAAAAATTTCTCCAATGCCTCGCCCGCCGCTTTGCCGGTTATGCCGACTTCGGCGAGGTCGTTGCCGTTTACGGCAAGCCCGCGCAAAGTAAAACACTCGCCCCGCGTCAAAATATCCGCCGCTTCCGCGCGAATTTTTTCAAAACAACGCTTTTGAGAAATTTCCTGCAAATGCAACCAATCCTCAAATTCGTCCGGGGGAAAAATTCGCATTAACTTCTTTATTTCATATCGCGACCCGGGAAGCGCGCGATTTTGCACGAATCGTGAAACTGTCCGAATCGTTTTATTGTCGAACCGCAAGTCGCGCAAAACATACTCGCACTCATCGTCCGCCCACGCAAAAAATAACGCAAGTGCTTTTGACAACGTCCCTTTGGGGGAGACTGAACACCGATAGCAGCAGTGAGCGAAGCGAACGCTTCCCGCTGCACGGCTGCACGTACAGCTTGCGACACATTCTCTCGAAGCCGTATACCGCTTCCCGGGCTGCGGAAAAGCCTCTCGCGCCCCTTCGAAAAACCGCGCTTCGCGCGGTTTTTCATTTCGGGGGTCAAGGGGGGGTGTTATCCCCCCTTGCAGGGGGTTCGGGGGACAGAGTCCCCCGGAAAGCACCTGCAATCGCGAAACTACCTCATCCAAATTTCCGCCGAAATCGCGCCCGCGCAAAACTTGGCGCATAATACCGGTTTCGCGCAATAATTTCGCCGCATCGGGGTGTGCGCCGCAAAGGAGCTTGCACAGTTCCTCGCGAATACGCTCCCCGCTTATATCGGCGAGATTGTCGCGCAGTTTCGTAATTGCCCGCACGGCGTCGGAATTCACGCAAAACCCCAGTACCGCCGCGAATCGAATCGCCCGAAGCATTCGCAGCGCGTCTTCACCGAAGCGTGTTTCCGCGTCGCCGACGCATTTTATAATTTTCCGCGAAATATCGCCGCGTCCGTCGAAGGGGTCAACAAATCCGCGCGTCGGATTGTACGCGATTGCGTTAATTGTAAAGTCGCGGCGGCTTAAATCTTCCTCGATTTTTCCGGCGAAAGTCACCGTTGCCGGACGCCGATTGTCGGAATATTCGCCGTCAATGCGATACGTTGTAACTTCGCAAACGTTCGAGCCGCACAACACCGATACTGTGCCGTGCTTGATTCCGGTGTCAAATGTACGCGAAAACAAGCCCTTAACCTCGTCGGGTCGGGCTGATGTTGCAATGTCCCAGTCGCCGGGGGTTGCGCCGCGAATCATATCGCGCACACACCCGCCTACGATAAACGCCTCGTGTCCGGCGGCGGTCAGGGCAGCGATAATTTTTGCCGCATAGTCGGGGATGTTTACCGCACTCAATGCTTTATATTCTCCGAAATTTCACGGTATCGCTCGGTCGCAAGCTCGCTCGGCCGACCTTTTTTGCAAAAGCTCAATTTCGAAAGTTTCGGCACAATTCGCTCAACGACAATCATCCCGTCGATGAGTTTGGATTGCAACGCACTAAGAGCCTCCAAAAATCGTTCGTCGCGTTTGGCGCGATTGTAAAACGACAGAACATAGACATATTGAAACAAATTATAACTCCACAACGGATATTCCACCTGCATAAATCGCGTTCCCATGCCGTATTGACACGGGCCTATCGGCGTCCGAATCGTCCAATGAGCAAGCAAAAATTCAACGGCTTTGTCCAATTTAGGCTCGTTGTTCAAGTACCGGCTGTGCCGAAAAGCGTCAAGCGCGTTCAGCGTAGGGAGTGGGTTTGAGTAATCTGTTTCCGGACCTCTGCCGAACGAAAATTTATTGCACCGCCATCCGCCGTCCGCATAGGGCGTGTCGAGAAAATGTCGCAAAGTTGTTTGAATGCGTTCGTCGTCAACGTAACCCATGCGACACATTAAATCGGCGGCATACGCCGTGTGACACGGCAAAATTCCGCCGCTCGGATACAACTTGAAGCGACCGTCATTCTGCCACGTGGTGAAAAACAATTCCGCAACCGCCGACAAAACAGGGTCGGACGACTCCATGCCCAATTCCGATAACATATACGCACTGCACATGCACGAAAACGGCGAACCCTTGGCTAACCGTTTATCCGGCGTCGTCCAATAATCCGCGCCCAAATCATACCGATGCGACATGATTATATCAACGTCACCCGAATATTTCGCATCAATCGCCATGTTTCCATCCCTACAGAAAAACCGCGCAAAGCGCGGCTTTTTAAAATTTTTTGAAAAAGAGAGGGAGAAACTTTTTTTACAAAAAAGTTTCTCCCCCAAGGTCAATTATAACAGAGCAAATGCATTGGTTACGCCGATAAACACGATTGCAACGGCGCAGGATACAGTTATTACGTTGTTGAACGAAGGACCGGCGGTGTCTTTGAGGGGGTCGCCGACGGTGTCGCCGATAACGGCGGCTTTGTGGTTATCGCTGCCTTTGCCGTCGAGGTTTCCGGCTTCGATGAATTTTTTGGCGTTATCCCATGCGCCGCCCGAATTGAGCATAAACACGGCCATTGCAAAGCCTGAGCCGATTATTCCCGCAAGATAACCGACAACTCCGGGCGCACCGAGCAAAATGCCCACAATAATCGGACCGGCAATTGTCAAAAGCGCGGGAGGTATCATTTCTTTGAGTGCACCGCGGGTGCAAATGTCAACGCAGGTTGCGTAGTCGGCTTTCGCGCCGGGTTTACCTTCTTTAAGCCCGACAATTTCGCGGAACTGGCGGCGTACTTCGTGTACAATGCTTTGCGCCGCACGTTGAACGGCTGACATACACATCGCCGCGAAGAGGAATACAACGGCTACGCCTGAGAAGAATCCGACCAAAACGGGCGGGTTTACGATTGCGAGGTTAAGTGATTCGCCGTAGGGAAGCGCGCGTTCCGCGAGGGTTACATACGAAACGAGAAGCGCAAGACCAGTGAAGGAGTTGGATGCGATTGCAAAGCCTTTGCCGGTTGCGGCGGTTGTGTTTCCGAGCGCGTCGAGGGCGTCGGTGCGTTGACGAACTTCGGGGGGAAGACCCGCCATTTCCGCAATTCCGCCGGCGTTATCCGCAACGGGGCCGAATGCGTCGGTTGCGAGAATTATTGCGTTTGTTGCAAGCATGGAAACCGCGGCGAGAGCAATGCCGTAAAGCCCCGCGCTGAAGTTAAGGTCGAGTGCGTCGGCAGGGCTGCCGGCTTGAATAAACGCAAGTCCGCCGGAAACGATGAAGCTGCCGATAGCCGCCGCGCCGATTGTAATAAGCGGGCCGGCAACAGAGCGCATTCCCAAGGCAAGCCCGCCGATAACAAGCGGAGCAGAGCCTGATTTACTGGATTCGGCAAGTTCGCGGGTGGGCTTGCTTGCGTCGGAGGTATAGTGTTCGGTGAAGTAGCTCACGATAAACCCTGCCACGATACCGATGAGAACCGCCGCGAACATTCCCCATGCGTTATTAACCATGGACTCCGCGCCGGCAACCCATTCTGCTGCGCCGACCGCGCCGCGAGCATAAGCATCAAGCGCACCTTCGAGGTTGTGATGTGCGATAAAGTGAATCAGGGGAAGCGTTAAAAGTGCCGCAAGCGCACCGGCAATATAAACGCCGCGATGCAGGGTTTTGAGAAGTGCTTTTTGGCTCGTGTTCTCTTTTGCGCGAACGAAGAACGTTCCCACAATCGAGCAAAGAACGCCGATTACCGAAATTATAATAGGAAGAATAAATCCGCCGATATTGTACTGAGCGGCAAAACTGAGCGCGATACAGGCAACAAGTGCGTTTGAGTTGGATTCGTGCAGGTCTGCGCCCATGCCCGCAACGTCGCCCACGTTGTCGCCAACATTGTCGGCGATAACGGCGGGGTTACGCGGGTCATCTTCGGGGATGCCGGCTTCAACTTTACCAACCAAGTCTGCGCCTACGTCGGCGGCTTTTGTGAAAATACCGCCGCCCACGCGGGCGAAAACAGCAACAACCGCAACGCCCATTCCGAAGGTAAGCATTGTTTCGGAAACAACATCGGGCGGCTCTTGGAAAACCATCGTGAGAAGCATGTACCAAACCGTGATTTCAAGGATTGCAAGCCCGTTTACAACAAAGCCCATAACCGAGCCGGACGAGAAGGAAACGCGCAACGCTTTGTTAAGGCTTTCGCTTGCGGCTTGCGCAGTGCGAGCGTTTGCGTTTGTAGAAATTTTCATGCCGATAAAGCCGCAAAGTGCGGTTAAGCCGCCGCCCGTAAGGAACGCAAAGGGCGTGTACTGGTTAATCAGCGGGGATGCGTCGAAAAGCGGCGGGATGTACGCAAGAGCAGCCAAAATTACAAACATTACCGCCAAAAAAATCGTAACGGTAAGGTACTGCCGCTTCATAAAAGCGTTTGCGCCGTCGCGAATAGCTTGGGCGATTTCAATCATTCGCGGGTTGCCCTCGGGGTACTTAAACACCTTTAAAATTTGGAACACGGCGAAACCGATACCTGCCGCCGCACCCAAAAAGCCGACCCAAAACAGATTGTCGATGAGCATTTTTCCTTCACTCCGATTCTAAATTATTTACTTTGCATTCCGGATAACGCCGAAAAACTCAGTTTTTTACTGCAACACAAGTTTGCCGACGCAGACAGATTGCAAATTGGTACTATACTCCAACAAAGGAAAAATGTCAAATGCGGCGAGGTTGTGTATTTATATTCGGAAGCAATTGTCATACGGCGAAATTTTTTTGTATTCGTGTTGAACATTTGACGCATTTTGTGTGGCTTCCTGCAAAATGTGCGAAAAATTTGTCGCGCGAAAAACCTATCGGTAACCAACCGGCTGCCAACAGAAACAGTGAGCGAAGCGAACGCTTCCCGTTATGTAACGCAACAGGTTTTTTTTCGACTTGCCGTCGTGCCTTGCGTGTGCTTGCCCGGTGTGTTATCATTTTTGAAAATTTCCCTTTAGATGGAAGGAGCATTCGCAGTGGAACAGTTCACCTACGTAAAACGCGGCTACGACCCGGAAGAGGTCGACAGATATATCGCTACATTAGAGCAAGTTGTAAGAAGCTACAAAGAGAAGGATAACGCCATTAAAAATGCGATTATTTCGGCGCAAATCGCGGCGGATAACATGATTAAAAACGCCCGCGCACAAGCCGAAGAATATAAGGGGCAAATAGCCAAAGAGTTGGATAAACTTACCGGTGAAGTAGACCGTCAACGCATGAAAATCAAGGCATTTCAGGATGTTTATGCGGGAATGGTACGCAAATACTTAACCGAACTCGACAGCAACGATGTAAACGAATTGCATCACAGGCTCGACGATGTAGATAAATTCATCTTGCGCCTCAAGGATATGGATATTGTTCCGGCCGGCGCGGCCGACGACGCCGCAACCCCCGAACCCGACGAAACCCCCGACGCAAGCGCAAATACTGAGCCGGTGTATTCCGACGCATCATATTATGAAGCGTCGCATTACGACGTCATTCCGGAAGCGGCTCCGGTTGCCCCCGCCTTGCCGCCGCCCTCTGTTTCGCCGCGTCCCAAGCAGCCCGCGCCCCCGCTTGCGGCTCACGCTCCGCCGCCGATGTCGTATATGCCGCCGCCCAAAGGAGCAGTTCCGCAGCCCTTGAGCCTCGGCCCGATGTCCAGCCCCAGCCTCAACAAGCATTCCGACAAGACGACATACGCTCCGCAGGCTACCGCCCGTATCAACGAGGACGACAACTACGTACCGAGTACGTAAGGCGACCTCCGAAAACCCACTTTGAGCTGTGTCGCATCGCAGAAAACCGGCGGCTTCAAGCCATTTTCCGAGAAGCGAAATATGCGAAAAGATGGGTTTTCAGAGGTCGCCGTAAGAACTTCGCTGCGCGGTCGGTCGCGTTGCGAATCCCTGAAAATTTGAAGCTATAGAGGGACACAGGATAATTCTGATGAAAAAATCTTGGTTTTTGCTGCTTGCCGCGTACGCGGCGTTTTTCGCAATCGGTATGCCCGAGGCGTTTGGCGTTGCGTTACCCGGCATTCGTTTTGATATGGGACTTTCGCGCGGACAAGCGTCGGCGATAATGATTGTAAACTCTTTGAGTTACGCGCTTGCGGCGTCGCAAGCGGGGCGGCTTGAAAAGTTTTTGCGGCTGAAATGGGTTACCGGCGGCGGTTTTTTCATGCTGATGGCGGGCATTGCGGGCTATATAATTTCGCCGAATTTGGCGGGAATGCTTGTATCCACCTCGCTGCTCGGCGCGGGCGCAAGCCTTGTTGACGCGGGCGCGAACGCTCTTGTTGTGAGCCGATTTTCCGCACGACACATGAATCATCTGCATTGTTTTTGGGCAATGGGCGGCGCAATAAGCCCGCTCATTATGCGTCAAATGATAATTTACTATGACTGGCGAACGGGCTACGCAGCGATTTTCGCGGTGCAGTTTTTGATTTTGCTCATCCTCTTGATAAGTATTTTGCGCGGACTCTGGGATGCGCGCCAAGCGCGCGGTGATAGCCGGGGGCAAGAGTCGAAAGCGGCACATTCCCTCGAAGCCGAACAAAATTCGGAAGCGCATCCCCCGGAAGCCGAACAAAATTCGGCCGGCGGCGAAGTCTCGTTTATTACCGCGCGTCGGTTTCAGTATTTGCAATTTTTGGTCTTTTTTGTCTATGTAGCGTTTGAATCGTCCGTGACAATTTGGACGGTTGACGTTTTGTTAAACAGCGCACGACGCGACGTTGTGTTTGAAACGGCGGGGCTTTTTCCTGCGGTGTATCTCGGCGCGTTAATGGCGGGGCGATTTATTTTCGGATACATAACTGAGAAATTTTCGGGCATAACCGTGATTCGCACGGGATTTTTTATTGCCGGCGTCGGTTTGGTCGCGCTGATTTTTACAAGCAATATTATCGGCATCGCGCTTGTGGGATTCGGATTCGCGCCGATTTTTCCCTGCCTTATGAACGAAACAAAGCGTCGCTTCGACCCCGCCATGCTGTCAAAGTTAGTCGGAATGCAGGTCGCGGCTGCCGGCGCAGGTGCGGCACTCGGCTCGCTTGCAATCGGTCAAATTTTAGAAAATATCTCGCTCGACGCATTTTTCCCGGCAATTATCGCGCTTGTTATCGCGGCGTTTGTTCTTAACGAAATCATCGAACGCGCACGTCGAAACGTTAATGCGTCGGCTTTGTAGCTTCAAAAATCCGAAAAATAATCAGCCGGTGCATCCGCCGCAAACCCCGTCGAAATTGCAATAGTCGCAGGGGCTTTTTTTTGTACTCCACGGACGGGCGGAAATGTCGCCGTCGAACATGCGTATGCCGAGTTCTTTCACGCTGTTTTCAACCTCTGCGCCGAAATTTGTGAACGCGACGGGGTCGTCGGCTTCCATGCCGGACATTTTAAACGCTTTGAAAATGGCATCCTCGCGCATTACGTCGGGCAGAATTTCGTTCGTGTCGATAATCGGGTCGCCGACCGGGAAATAAAAAATTCCGCCGGGCGTGCTGTTCGGGCGCGATTTTAAAAGCGCGTTCATGTACAAAACGAGCTGCAATTGTACGCCTTTTAACGCTTCGTCGGGGGAAAATTTCGTCGCGCCGGATTTGTAATCCACTATGCGAATTTGATTTGTGTCGGAAAAATCCACGCGGTCAACGCGGCCGGAAAGCGACAGCATTCGTCCGTCGTTGAGGGCGATGTTGTGCAAAATTTCCTGTTCTGTCATTCCCGGGCGATACTGCCCGTTTTTTATTTGGCGACAAAGCGCGTGACACGACGCTGCCGCAACGCGCCGCACTTTATCCAATACATATTTGTTTCGCGCCGAGCTGTAAAAAATCGAATTTTCGAGGTCGAGCGCGTCAACAAGAGCATTAACTTCGGCGTTAATTTCGTCCCGCGTTGCGTCGAAATTTCCACGTTTCGTGAAATCTGCAATGACCTCGTGAAAGAGTTTGCCGAGGTCGGCCGGCAAAACTTCAAAATATTTTCGCGGACGAACGCGCAAAAGATAATCCATATAGTACGCAAACGGACAACGCGCAAAGGCTTCGAGGCGCGTTGCGGCGGTGAAAATTGTGCTTCCGGCGGTGTTAGGCGACGACAGCCTCACCGGCGCGAAAAACACGCTCATATCGGCCGCGTCCTCGGAGGGGAGGGGAGCGGGCGTTGTTTCAAGCCCCGGGAACAACGCTTGAATTTTCTTTACAATCGGCGACGGGCGCAACGGTTTTCCGGCTTCGCCCGCCGAGTAAATCAAGATGAGTTTTTCGCTCGGTTGCGAAAGCGCGCAGAACAAATTATATGTTTGCTCGCTGATTCGAACGGCGTTTTCCGGCGCGACTTCAAATCGACCGGGTTTAGCATTTATCCCGGAATTGTTCAGCAATTTGCGTTCGTGGTCGGTGAACAATCCGGATTGTGTCGGCGTGGGCAGCAAAACGCCGTCGTTCGCGCCAAGCACAATCATCGCCTTGATTTGCGGATAACGCGAACGCGCAATATCGCCTAAAACAACTTGGTCAAGGGTCGGCGGAATACGCCCCAACCCGACTTGTACAAATCCTGCGTCGAGGGTTGCCGCAAAAGTTTTCAGCTCGACTTTTTCGTCGCCCAAAATTTCGACCAATTTATCAAAGACCTCGCAAATTTTCGGCCAAATTTGCCCGTGAATACGCGCTGTTTGCGGGTCGCCGGAAAGCATGTGCGTGTCGAACCAACTTTGCAAAGTTTCGGGAACATTCAGCCCGAACAGCATATCAAAAACACGTTTCGAGTAATTTTTAACCGTGTCGGAAGATTTGCAAAAACCAATCGCGCTGCGGGAATCGCTTTCAATTGGTAACTGCTCTACCGATTGATTTGGTTTTTTCGATGTAAGCGGCGCAAGCCCGCGAAGCAGTATTTCGCGCCCGGCTTCGGCAATTTCGTCGTGGAATTCGTATCGCCACCGATACGAGTTTATGCCGTTTGCAAGCGCGTAATTTTCTAAAATATCAATGGTATCCCTGTCTGCGCCGGCAAGCCCCGTTTTTAAAAAGCGAAACACGCTTTCGATGCTCCAATTTTTCACAAAAATATCCAGCGCGGCACGAATCAATTCGGTAAGCGGATGCGACAAAATATCAATTTCCGTATCAACGAAAACGGGAATTTTTTCGCGGTCGAAAACAGTTTGCAAAATTTTTTCATATTGCTCGCGGTCGCCGCACAAAATCGCAATGTCTCTGAAACGATAACCTTTCTCCCGCAGCCGCAAAACACTGTGCGCGGCCGCATAAACTCCGCCGTATTTATCCGCTGATGATATGATTTCTATGTTTTCTTTGGGGGAAACTTTTTTTGAAAAAAAAGTTTCCCCCAAGCCCCCTTCAAAAAAACTTTTATTGAGAAACCGCGCTTCGCGCGGTTTCTCTGTAGGGGTCAAGGGGATATTGGGGTGCGGGGGGCGAAGCCCAAAATTATTAACAAAATATCGAAGCCCCGGCGCGTTTACGTGGCGAAAATTTTCCTTCATGTGTATGTGCGGGAGAATTTGCGCGCGGAGGGAATGTGCGAATGTCTCGATTTTTTCGATTGTGTCGCGCGGTGCGCGGGAGATTTCATCTTTGAGGGTGAGCGTCAGAGTGATTTTTTCGGCGCGTTTTAAAATGTGTTGCAAAACGTGTCGCTCTTGCGGGGTGAAGCCGGAAAATCCGTCAATCCAAAACATCGCGCCGTCCAAAAGCGGAAAACTTTCGCCGGGGGGCAGCTCGGCAAGCCTGTTGCAAAGGATTTCCGGCATGTCGTCGGTGAGAATGTGCCGCCCGGTAACGGCCTCGCGATATTTTTGTAAAATCGTGGCAATATCGCGTAATTTTGCCGCAAACGCCGGAGTCGAGTCCGCCGCGCGGTCGCGCAAATCCGCCGCGCTCACGCGATAATGGTTCAGCTCCGTGATTGTTCTGCCGAGTTCCGAAACAAAACCCTGCTTGTCCGTCGCGCTTTTGTAAAATTCCGTTTCGCCCGCCACCTCGAAAATAACTTTGCGAAGAAGCATTTGTTTGCCCAAATCGTCGGCGTGTTTTCCCGGCAAACCGCCGAGTACGGAAAAAAGCCGATGCGCGAGCCGATTAAAGCTCAGCACCTGCACGCGAGTTGTTGCCGCACGACCGTTTTCCGCTTCGAGCAAAAGCCGTTCCGACTGCAACGAAAACTGCTCGGGAACAAGATAATACAACGGCGCGGCGAAATCCGATTGCACCGCGCGACACATTTCCTGCAAAACATATGTAGATTTTCCCGTTCCGGGACCGCCGAGAATAAATTGAATTTGCACGATTGCAACTTCCTTTCAAGTTCGCGGGACTCAGCCCCGTACCCGGCGAACTTTTTAAAAAAAGTAAAATTTAACAAGAATCGCGCATTCGCGCGATTCTTTGACGGGGTCAAGGGGACATAGTCCCCTTGCGGGAGTTTGAGGGCGGAGCCCTCAAGGAGTACACGTATTGATTATTTCAGCCTGAAGAATGAAACCAGTGTTTGCAACATTTCCGCTTGGGAATTAAGCTCTTCGGAAGCGGCGGCAGATTCTTCTGCGGTTGACGAATTTTCAAGCACAACTTTGGATATTTCGGCTATGTTGCTGTTTATAACAGAAATTGAATCCGCCTGTTCCCGCGACATTTCTGCAATATCCGCAATGATGCCGGACATTGCAGAAATATTGTCCGCAATTGTAGAGAAGGACTCGACAACATTTTTTGCCGCGCCCTGAACGTTGTCGGTGTTTTTCCCGTTGGCGTCTATGATTACTGAGGTTTCGTCCGTGGATTGCTTGCTTCTGCCCGCTAAATTTCTGACTTCCTCTGCCACTACGGAAAAACCTCTGCCGTGTTCGCCGGCCCGCGCCGCTTCAACCGCCGCATTTAATGCAAGCAGGTTTGTTTGAAACGCAATGTCGGATATTACTTTGATAATTTTTGAAATTTCGTCGCCGGATGCCTTTACGTTGTCTATTGAAGCGAGCATGGACTTAACAACTTCGTCGCCCTGTTTGGCATATGTTGTGGATTTTTCAGCGCGTTCGTTTGCATTTTCGGCATTTTCGGCACTTTCTTTCGCCTTTTGGTCGATAATTTGCATCGACGCGGTTAATTCCTGTATTGCGGCATTTTGCCTCGAAGAGCCGTCGGCAAGTTGCAAGGCTCCGTTATTTATTTGCTCTGCGCCGGCAACCACTTGACTCGTTGCGGATTGAATACTTGCCACTGTTTGGTTGAGCGACTCCAAAATCGTGGATAACGCGGCTTTGATGGATGCGTATGCGCCGATGTAATCCTTGCTGATTGAAACGGTTAAATCGCCGTGCGCCATTTTGTCCAGTACATCCGCTATGTCGTTGATATACGATAAAGTTGTTTTGTTGTTGAAATTGCAGGCCTGCTTTACTTTTTGAAAAACTCCCTTGAAGTCTCCTTCGATTCGCGAAAAATCGCCTTTTGCCATTAACTCCATGTTGTGTTCGATTTGGGTAAGGGGTGCTTCAACCGATTCCATTAAATTATTCAACGTGCGCACAAGCTCCGCCCAACTGCCGCTGAATTTTTCGGCATCAATTTTTGCCTCAAGATTACCCTCGGCGGCGTTTTCCGCCAGATAAACCGCCGATTCGTAAAGCTCTTTGAGGTTTGCGGTTACAGCGCGAAGAGTTTGCGGCAATAAATTTCTCTTGCCGGGCAAATCTTTAATCGGTGCGTTAAAATCGCCTTCGGCGATGCGGTTAATTACCTCGAGTGTAGCTGCGACATCATCTGCTTGGCGCGCCACAATATTATTTACACTTTCCACGACTTCCCTGAAAGAATTTTCATATTTGCCGGAATCCGCCCTGTACTCAATATCTCCGATTACGTTAAATTCGCGGTCGATGCGGGTCAGGTCTGAGATAATATTTTTGATTACGTCGGTGAGGTTTATTACATCGGATGTCAGAACGCCGATTTCATCGTCGGTGATTTGCGCGGTGTTTACGTTGATTTTGCCCGCTGCAACGTTTGTTACAACGGAACGCAGTTCGTCAAGCGGCTTTAAGGATTTGCGTATCATTGCGTACATAAACACAGCGGTAACGACAAGCCCTAAAAGATTGATTAACATCATGTTGCGCTGCAAATCGCTTACAGTATTCAGGCTGTATTCCAATGAATGCCCCACAAAAAGCATACCCGCCGGCTCAACGGCACCGTTAAGCGGAAAAAAATTAGCAAGATACGGTACGCCGAATAAATCCGGCGTGCAGGATATCTGCCGGCGGTCGCCGAAAACGGCGGAAACAATATGGCTTTCTGCCGCCAAGCCTTCGATGCGTTCGTTTGTTTCGGGGTTTATAACGGTAGACGGAACCGAAACAGCACCGCCGTATCCGTCGGGTACGAAAACCATAAATTCAACGCCGAAAATATCTTTCAAATTATCCAAAAAATGATTCATGCCCACATCAAAATTAACCGCAACCACACCGATTATTCTGCCGTCGTCGAAAATCGGCATGGCCGTTGTGAGAACGATAGGGGCTGTGGGCGTCGGCATAAAAACGGTAATTTCGTCGCCGCGAATGCCTGCGGAAATTGAAGGCCCGCCGCTTACATCATCGCCGTAGCGTTCGGGCAACAATGAACGCGCAACCGCTATGCCTTGAGCGTCGGTAACAATAATGGAATCCACTCCCAAAATTTCGAGCCTGTCGGCAGTGTATTGCCAAATGTCTTCCCTGTTGCCGGCGTTCATAAGCCGAATCAATTCCGCGCTTCCGGACAATGCGGCCGCCGCAGTAACGGTTTGCTGTTCAAGCGTATCAATATGCGCGCTTACCGCAGAAGCCACTGCCTCCGCTCGTTCGGCTTCCATGCTTTCAACGGTTAATCTCGTGCTTCTTGCCGCATACAAAACAGAAGTTATAACAAGTGCGCACACTACCATTGCAACCGGAAAGGTTATGCGGCTTTTCAGCGTATTAAGCAAACGAAAATGTACGCTTTGGCGGCCGTCCGTAAACGCCGTGTATAAAAAAATCATCGCGAATCCGCCGGTTACGGATGCCGGATTTATGTTGAGCATATAAACGCCCGGCGTAGTTAATGCCACGCCGACGAGCATTATAAAAATACCCGCCAAAAATAAACCGGCGGGTCGCTTGTTTTTATTAAATGCTCCGATTAACACGACAATACCTGCGATTGTGTTCATTACTGCGCCGGCCGTGTGTACATAAAACCACAAGCCCCTCGAATATTCTATGTAACGAGGCCATACGGTAATGTTTTGCATGTTTCTCAAAAACGGATGAAAATTTGCCGTAAGTGCGACAAACGCTGTCATCACAGGAATCGCAAACACCAAAACATATGCGAATTTCGGCAGTTTGCGTTCGGGCACGAGAAAATTATACGTAAGCACGAAGAGAATTGCCGCTGCAAACCCCGGCGGTATTAAACCGAGATTCCAAACAAAAATATTTAAATCCGGATGCACCACGAGTTGCTCGGCAATATTCAGCAGAGTCCAAACAATCATGTTAAAACACAGAAACAACAGCATTTTATTTTTACGTGTGTTCGAATTTGCCCGCACCGCAATCAAAATTGCAATTAAAAGCAGCACCACAAAATAATAAACACCGACAGCAATCATGTTAGACATAAGCCCCACCTCATAAAAATAATCCACACTCCCTAAGTATATCATATCGCGAATGAACATCAAAACCGCAGGGCTTCGCCCCGCACCCCACGAACTTTTTGAAAAAAGTTCGACAAAAACTTTATTAAAATCGCGCTTTGCGCGATTTTTTAATAATTTTTGCCCCGCTTTTAGAGGGCGCAGTGAGCGAAGCGAACGTTTCCCGCGCCACCCTTTAAAAAGCGGGTGGGGGCTTGGGCTGTCCCCCGGCGAAGTCGGGTCGCGTCAGCGAGGCCGCCCGGCCAACGCGCGCAGCGCGTGAGAGGGGGCGACGCCCCCCAAATTTTATTCATCATATTTGCAAATTTTGCCGTAATAAAAAATCACTCGGAAATGCAAAATATTGTCCGAGGTGAATTTTTATGAAAATTTCGAAATGTTTCGGAATATGTATTTCGATTGCCGCTGTAATTTTTTTTGCAAGCACCGTCCTTGCCGAGAGTTGGGGGATTCATTTTCCCAAAGACGGAGGAAGACCCGAGGCCAACGCAAGCGCGGAACATTTGGCGCAATTCGATGCGTTTTTTATGGGGAACGAGAACGATAAGGTTTTATATTTGACCTTTGACGCGGGGTATGAAAACGGTTTAACCGCCGGAATTTTAGACACACTTGCGGAGCACGAAGTTCCGGCGGCGTTTTTTCTTGTCGGAACGTATATTCGTGACGAGCGGGAGCTTATTTTGCGCATGGTGCAAGAGGGGCATATCGTGGCAAATCACACGATGACGCACCCCGATATGAGCAAAGTTTTATGTAAAGATGCTTTTGCAAAAGAGCTTGCGAAAGTAGAGGATGTTTACAAAGAAGTTACCGGCGAAGAGTTGCCGAAATTTTATCGTCCGCCGTCGGGTACGTTCAACGAAACAAATTTAAAACACGCGCAGGAGTTAGGATACAAAACGGTTTTTTGGTCAACGGCGTACAAGGATTGGGAGGTTGACAATCAACCGTCTCACGAAGAAGCCTTTGCGAAGTTGCTTCCGCGCACGTATCCGGGCGCGATAATACTGTTGCACAATGTTTCGAAAACCAACGCCGAAATTTTGGGCGACCTGATTGTAAAATACAAGGATATGGGCTACCGCTTTGAGGATTTGAATCATTTGGCCGGCGTCGATACGAACAGCGTTTTCGACTTCGAGGGAGTGCTCGGCAGCTAAAATAACCGGACTGCCGCCGAAAGAGTTTTTGGCTTCGAGGGAAGGCTCGGCTGTCGAAATTTGTCCCCGGCTATCCGAGTATGGTTGCGCCGCCGATAACAATGTCGCCGTCGTAAAAAACAACGGCCTGCCCCGGCGTGATTGCGCGTTGCGGTTGCTCGAATTCGCAAACAATTTCGTCGGGAGCGGTTTGAAAAATTGTTGCGGGTTGGGGTGCGTGGGCATAACGAATTTTCGCCGTCGCGCGAAGCGGGCTGTCGAGCCTGTCGAAAGGAATAAAATTTACGTCGCGGGCGGTGAGCTTTCTTGTAAAAAGGTCTTCGTTTGCGCCGAGGGTGACGGTGTTATCGTCGGCATTTACCGCAAGCACGAAAAGCGGCTCGGGCGCGGATATGCCCAAGCCTTTGCGTTGCCCGATTGTGTAATGTACGATGCCTTTATGTTCGCCCAAAATTTTGCCGCTTCTGTCGATGAAGCGGCCTTTTTTTGTTGCGCCGGTTCGCTGCCGAATAAACCCGGCGTAATCGCCGTCCGGAGCGAAACATATGTCTTGGCTGTCACGTTTTTGCGCGTTGACGAAGCCCATTTTTTGCGCGATTTCGCGAGCCTCTTCCTTTTTTAATTCGCCGAGGGGGAAAATCGTGCGTGAAAGTTGGGCTTGCGTCATTGCGTACAGAACATAGCTTTGGTCTTTTGTTGTGTCCGCGCCGGTACGCAGAAGAAATCGACCGTTCGCGTCGGCAGAAATTCGCGCATAATGCCCGGTCGCGATTTTGTCGCAATCAAGCTCTGTTGCGCGATGCAGAAATTTTTCGAACTTTAAAAAGCGATTGCAGTCGATGCATGGGTTCGGCGTTGTACCTGCGAGATATGCGCGAACAAATTTGTTCATAACGGCTTCGGCGAAATTTTCCGAAAAATTGAACACGTAAAACGGAATATCCAATGCATTTGCGACGGCGCGCGCGTCTTCGGCATCGGAAAGCGTGCAGCAGGAACGCGGCGCAACACCCGACACGTGTAATTTTTGCCCGGCAGATGCACCTGTCACGGCTTCGAGAGAATGTTGAAAAGCCTCATATGTGTTCCCGGCTATGTCCCCGGCATCAAAAAAACGCATCATTGCGCCGATGAGTTCGTGTCCGTCCGCTTTGAGCAAATGCGCCGCCACCGATGAATCTACTCCGCCGCTCATGGCTGTTAATATTTTCACAGTAATCCTCGCACAATTTCGTCGGGCGTTCCGGCGGCAAGAAATTTCGGTGCGATGTCAAAAGCGGTGCGCCCGCCTGTTTCTCCGGCGGAGTTGAGCCGATACGCTGCCCGTGCATACGCAAGCATAACCGATGCGGTAAATTCCGGATTCGAGCCGAGTTTCAAGGAAAATTCCAGCGCATGAGCATTGCTCGCGCCGGTTTTTGCCGAGTGAATTACATTGCCGCCGTGAGGCAGCGTGGAGTGGTTCTCGTGCAATTCTTCCAATGTAATGAAATGAACCGTTGTGTCGTATCCGTCAAAATAATGTTTCATGGTTTGGATTTCATTGGCGATGCGCTCTTTGTCGGCGTTTTCTGCGGCAACAACAAAACATTCGCGGGTGTGTTTTTCGCTGAGTTTGAGCGAGGGTAACTCGCCGTTTCGAACACGTTGCATTGCGTCGGCAACCGGGCGCGTGTACTGCACCGCTCCGATTACGCCCTCAACGCGGCGAATTGCGTCGGAGTGACCTTGGCTTACGCCGTCGCCCCAAAACGAATAGGTCAGTCCGTTCGGCATAATCGCGCCCATGTACATGCGCATCAATGAGAAAAGTCCGGGGTCCCATCCTATGGAAACAACTGAGAGCTTGCCGCTTTTGTTTGCGGCGGCATCAATTTTCGCCAAGTATTCGGGAATTTTCGCATGTGTATCGAAGCTGTCAACCGTGTTGAACATGCCGGCAAATTCCGGCCCTTGCTCGGGCAAATCCATTGCCGAACCGCCGCACAAAAGCATTACGTCTATTTTGTCTGTCCATTTAGCTGCGTCATTTACGTTCACCACCGGCACACGAGATGAAATTTTAAGCGCGTCGGCGGGTTTGCGCCGCGTAAAAACCGCCGCAAGTTCCATATCGGGAAAATTCGCCAACGATGTTTCCACTCCGCGCCCGAGATTTCCGTAACCGTTGATTGCTACCTGAATCATAAAATCACGTCCTTCCGAGACAGTTTAACATGATTTTGATTCGGTTTCAAAGGGCGCGAACGTGCGGCAAATTTTTTGTTCCGATGCAAAAACTGCTATAATTCGGCCTGAAAAATCATACCGGAAAGCGAGGGATACCATGAATATCGCCGTTTGTGACGACCACGACAAATGCCGAGGTCATCTTTGCGGAATAATTGCGGAATACATGCACAGCATCGAAAAAAATGACTGTAAAATTCAAGCCTACACCAACGGCAAATCCTTGTTGCGGGAATATCTGCCCGAAAAATTTGATTTTATTTTCTTGGACGTAGATATGCCGAGCCCGGACGGATTTGACACGGCGGAGCAAATCAGAAAAGTTGACTTGGATACGGACATAATATTTGTCACGAAAATGAGCGAAGAAATAGCGCAGGGGTACAGATACAATGCGCGAGCATATTTGTCTAAGCCGGTAACAGTGCAGGCCGTGAGCGGTTTAATGAACAGGTTATTTGAAGAGCGTCGCCGCAAGAGCGATATCGGCAGTTTTATTGTTAAACTTAAAGGCAGCGGCGCGGAAGCAGAGTTGAACCTGTCGGCGGTAATTTATTTCGAAAGCAAACTTCATTATGTAACGGCCGTGACGAAGGACGATACATTTATTTTTTACGGTCGGCTGTCGCAATTTGATTTGCCGGGTTTTGTTCGAGTGCATCAATCATATTTGGTTAATATGAAATATATTTTTGCGTTGGTTAATAATCAGGTCGTGCTCCGGGGCGATTTTTTAAAAATACCCGTCGGCAGAAAATACAAAGAATCGGCGAAGGTGATTTTTAATGAGTATCGCTTACGTTAATTTTGCTTATATATCCGTGTCGATTATAGTGACAGGGCTGACATATTTATTCATGCAATCATTTTTGCAGGACAAGCGAAATATTCATGTCGTGTGGAAAATTCTCACTTTTGTTTTTGCGACAGCGGTTGTATTTCTTCCCGCGACGGAGGTTGTCGGCCATTGGGCAGGGGCTTTTATTTCGGTAACAAGGACTGCAATTATCGGTTGGGTTTTTTTCCGAAGAAAGCCTGTAATTATAGCTGCGGTTGCAGGGCTGCATCATTTAACATGGGTAACCTCGGATATAATATCAGTCAGCATAGTAGTGCATTTCTTCCCGACTGCGGCATATCCGATTGTTTTTCTCAAGATTTCCTGTTTGCTGATGCTGCTGTTTGTTTTTGCGGTCAGGCGGTTAAAACCGGGACTGATGGATTTTGTTACAACGAGGCTCGGTATAATTTTTTGCTTGCTTATGATGGTTACTTCCTTTGTTACGCACCAATTTATTCATACCGTTGCGGAAGACGGTGTTTTTGCAATCGGCCCTTTAATCAGGAACAGTGTAGTTGTGGCAAACGTGCTTGTTCTTGTTCTCATTGAAAATTTAATCCGGCAAAATGAAAAATCACGACTCTTGATTTTGCAAAAATTTCAAAATGAAACGCAGCAAAACTATATAACGGGGTTGGCTGATAATTTGGCGGAAAAACGGCTGATGTCACATGATTTCAGGCACAGTATTGATATGATTCATGCTTTATTGGGAAAAGAAAACGAACTCAGGGCATATATTTCGGAGTTATCGGGCAAAAAGCCGCTGACTCTCACACTTGATACGGGAAATGTAATGCTTGATGCTGTGTTGACTTCAAAAAAAGCAGAGGCGGTCGGCAACAATATTGATTTCACATTGAAAATGGACATTCCGCAAGGACTGCCGGATATATCGGTTGAAATATGTACGCTTTTGAGCAACGCTTTGGATAACGCAATCGAGGCTTGCGGTCGTTCGTCGGAAAAATGCAAATTCATTAAAGTGGAAATCCGGGCTGCCGGTGCGCAATTTTTGTGTCGCATAGTAAACACAATCGGCACAAAGCCGCGTTCCGACGGAAAATTTTTGGCAACATCCAAAGCCGACAAGGCAAATCACGGCATAGGCCTCAGAAGTATGGCGCAAACTTGCGACAAGCTCGGAGGCGAGCTTTGTTTTGAATACGATGACGTGCAATTTGAATTGCAGATGTATATAGAGACAGAGAGTGTTGAAAAATAAGCTGTGTCGGCATCGCAGGAAACCGGCGGATTCAGACCGGTTGCCGAGATGCGGCATATGCGAAAGCGTAATTTTTCGACACTCTCTGCGTGTTGAGCGACCGGTTGTTTATGCAGGATTTGTGTTGAATATGTAAATTCATTGAGTCGCAGTTTTTCGGATGCTATTCTCCTGAGAAAGCATCTTTTTTATTGAGGGGGAAAACTATGACAATTCGTGACCAAGTAATTATGAGTCAAAATCGAAACGCAACGGATATTTTGAACAGAAATCGCGGCGGCTCGTCAACAAGCAGAAGTTTCGACGGCTCATGGCGCAGGAATATTCCCGATGCGGTTTCGCGCCAATTTACCCGAGAGGCCGACAGAGTTCGCGGAACGCTTAACAATTTGCAGGATGTAAGCGGCAACACAAACAACGCCGACGAACAATTGCAAGCTGTGCGCAGAGTTGTGAATTCGTTTAATGACATGTTGTCGTCGGCGCGAGAGTACGGCGGGCGAAGCGTTACAAGGCTGGAGCGGGAACTTGCGAGCATTGTTCGCGATAATCCCGATGAACTCAGGCAGATGGGCATAACGGTAAATCGTGACGGTTCTGTGCGCATGAACCACAGCCGCGTGCGCGCCGCCGCCGAGCGGGGAGACATCAGCCGCATTGTCAATAATTCCGGCTTTGTTAATTCGCTTGCCGCAACGGTCGGTACTGTCAGAAGCAATCCGACTCCGTTTTTAACAATTGTTTCACACGTTCGCCCGCAGAGTTTTTTTTAAGCCGATACCATAGATGCGAATCCGTGGTTGAAATAACAGCCCGCCGATGCATTGTGAACGGCTCGCTCGATGTCTTTTTTTCGGGAAAAACATCCGAAAAAAAGACCGGTCGCTTGCCACAAGGCATTTTCGGCGGGCTGTTATCTTTAACTGCGGGTTCGCATTATCGGTGTTGCTCTGCGCGAAACTTCTCGACGCACGCTTCGAGAAGTTTTTTTATTTGAGCGGCGCAGGCTTTGTATTCTTCCAAATCGCCGCCGAAAGGGTCGGCAACGTCGGCGCAGTCGCCGGCATATTCGCCCAATGTGAATGCGTTTGCGGCGGGGCCGGCGGCTTTAACATGCGAAAGATGCGAGCGCGTCATTGTGAGAACAAGTACGGCGTTTTCGAGAATTTCAGTCGCCGTCACGCGGGATTTATGCTCGCGCAAATTGAGATTTTCATGCTCCATCGCAAGAACGGCATTTTTGCTTGCGCCGGCACCGGATGAGGCGAAAACTCCCGCCGACGATACCGCAATTTCTATGCCCTCGCGCTCGAAAATGGCAGCAGCAAGCGCGGCCGCCATAGGCGAACGACAGGTATTTCCCGTGCATACAAAAATTATTTCAGACACTTTTAACACGTCCCTCACATTGCAAAATCAGACGCTTACTGCGCGCCCCTCTGCGGCTTTGCGCATTCTGTCCGTTATTGCCGCGCCGATTCCGCTTTCGCAAACGGCTTCGGCGAAAATTATATCAACACCGAGGCTGTCAAATTTTCGCAAATTAGCGAAAAGGTTTCGCGCTATGATTTTTTTATCGCCGCTCGCGTCGTCGCCGAGCGGGAGAATTTTCAAATTCGGCGGAGCAGGGCAGGGGAGATGCGTCGCTGTTTCCGCGCTTACCAACGCGCCGATTTTTCCCGCCCCGACGTTTGAGATATACTCCGCGATTTTTTCCGGCCGACCCGAAAGTATCGTCATTTCCGCGCGCGGTGCGTAGTGTTTGTATTTCATTCCGGGGGAACGGGGATTTTCCGGGGATTTTCGCGCCGGTTCAAATTCTGTTGCGCAACGGGAAGCGTTCGCTTCGCTCACTGTTGCTATTGCGCAACGGGAAGCGTTCGCTGTTTCTGTTGGCAGCCGGTTGGTTACCGATAGAATTTCTTCTGCCGTAATGCCGCCGTGACGCAAAATAACGGGCTTGTCGCCCGTAGCATCAATGACTGTCGATTCAAGCCCGATAAATTCGTCGTTTCGCTCGGAGTCATCAAGAAAAAAAATGCCGTTGCGTTCGGCTTCATTATAATCTTCGAGTACGTGCGCGAGGCTCGTCGGGCTCGGTTTGCCGGCTTTGTTTGCGCTCGGCGCGGCAATCGCACAACCCGACGCTTCGATTAACGCCCTCGCAACGGGATGCGCCGGCATTCGTATACCGACGGTTTCGGTCGTGCCGCTCGGATGCCCGCCGAGCCATGCCGGCAATGTCGGATTTTTGCGCACAACAAGCGTGAGCGGCCCCGGCCAAAAATTTTCGATAAGTGCAAAGGCGTAATCCGGCGGTTCGTGCGCAAGGCGCGAAAAATCGCCCGCATTTGCGATATGCAAAATAAGCGGGTTGTCGCCGGGGCGACCCTTCGCGGCGTAAATTTTCGCAACAGCGTCAGGATTAAAAGCGTCCGCGCCGAGTCCGTAAACCGTTTCCGTCGGAAACACAACAAGTCCGCCGTTGCGAATAAAATCTCCGGCGGAATCTATGCCGCTCCGCAGCATTTTTTATGCTTCTTTCCGCTTCCGCAAGTGCAGGGTTCGTTGCGACCGATTTTTGCTTCGTTGCGAACAACAGTGTGCGAACTTTTTTGTTCGCGATAAAGCTCTTTTTGCTTTTCGGGCGGGAAAACATTGTCCCATTCCGGCAAGTTGTACAAATTATCGGCTTTGTATTCGACCATTTGCTTGTAAAGCCGGTCAAATTCGATGTCGAAGGCAATCGCGGTGCTGTCCTCGATTGTGCCGATTTCCGGCAGACCGTCAACGCACTCGTGAATTCCATCCAAAAACGCGCATACCTGCACGTTTGTCATGCGGAAGCCCTCGGCAAGCTCCGTAACAGTGCCTTCTATGCGCGTCTTTTTTTCTTTTAAAATGCCGACGTAAGCGGCTTTTTCTTTGTTGTGAAACTCGTCCCAAACGTGTTTCACCGGTTGATTTTGCGTGTCAAATGCAATGCGTTTCCAAGCGTCTTGTAACAACATGAAAATCACTCCAAAAAAAATTTTTTCTCGCGAAACAAATTTTACAGCATGTTTGCGCCTTTGTCTAATTCCATGTTACACTTGTGTTACAAAATTTGAGCATCGCGACTTTTGCTCATTGATAGGGTGAAAAAAATGATTGAGCTTGAAGAATTAAAGCGCACGCTTGCGCCGTACAAAGCGAAGTTAATTGAAATGGGGAACTCACTTTGACCTCGCTAATGCGAAGGCTCAAATTGAATCGCTTGAATCGGAAACGCAAAAACTGAACTTTTGGAACGACCGCGAAAATTCCGGGCGAATTTTCAAGGAACTCAAAATATTAAAGAACAAAGTCGGCTCGTTCGAACGTGTGCAGGGCTTGTTTGACGATGCCTTCACGCTTGCGGAAATGGGCATTGAGGAACAGGATGCCGATTTGATTCCGGAAGCAAAGGAACAGGCAGCGGCATTTGTTGAAGCATATGAACGGCTTCGCACGGAAACGCTGCTTTCCGGCGAATACGATATTAACAACGCAATTGTCACGATTCATCCCGGCGCGGGCGGCACAGAATCCTGCGACTGGGCAGCGATGCTTTTGCGAATGTACAATAAATGGGCGGAAAAGCGCGGCTTCAAATTCGAAATTTTGGATTTGCTCGACGGCGACGAAGCGGGTGTAAAATCCGTAACGTTTCAGGTTTCCGGCGAAAACGCTTTTGGTTATTTCCGAAGCGAGAAGGGGATTCACAGGCTTGTGCGCATTTCGCCGTTTGATTCCGGCGGACGACGGCACACGTCGTTTGCGTCCTGCGACGTTATGCCCGAACTTGACGAAGCATCCGGCATTGAAATCGCATCGGAAGATTTGAAAATCGACACGTATCGTTCCGGCGGCGCGGGCGGTCAGCATGTAAACAAAACGGAATCCGCCGTGCGCATAACGCACCTGCCGTCCGGCATTGTCGTGCAATGTCAAAACGAGCGCAGTCAAATTCAAAATCGCGACCGCGCCATGAAAATGTTGCAATCGAAATTATTCCTGCGCCAAAAAGAAGAGCATTTGGAAAAACTCAGCGGCATTCGCGGCGAAACCAAGGACAACGCTTGGGGCAGTCAAATTCGCTCGTACGTTTTTTGCCCGTACACTCTCGTCAAAGACCACCGCACCGACGAAGAAACCGGCAACGTTCAAGCCGTAATGGACGGCGCGATTGATAATTTTATGAACGCATATTTGATTTGGATGCACAAAAACGGGTAGAGGATGGGTTGCATGAAAATTGACACTCCCGACCTTGCGCCTGAAATTGTTGCGGGCAAAGTAAAGGAAAGGTTTTTGCTGTGACTATTTCTTCCGAAAATGCCGGTCGCCGCTTGGACAAGTTCCTTTTTGCGTACTTAAACAATGCGCCGCATTCTTTCATTTATAAAATGCTGCGCAAAAAACGAATCAAACTCAACGGCGCGCGAGCCGCAGGAAGCGAAATTTTGCGCGAGGGCGACGAGTTGCGATTTTTTCTTTCGGAGGAAACGCTTGAAACTTGTCGCAAGGCTCGTGTTTTTGAAAAAGCCGCGCCGCTTGAAGGAATTATTTTCGAGGACGAGAATTTGCTTGTTGTAAATAAGCATGTCGGCGTTTTTTCGCAAGCCGGAAATCTCAAAAATCACGACCGGTTGAATTCGAAAAAACTGTTGCTTCCGCAAATTTTGTTTTACCTCCAGGAAAGCGGCGCGTATAACGGCGAAAACGCCGATTTCACGCCGGGCATTTGCAATCGTTTGGACGTAAATACATCCGGGCTTGTAATTTGCGGAAAAACTTTACACGCGCTTCAAGCGATAAATTTTTTGTTCGCGAATCGCGGCATGAAAAAAGAATATATCGCGTTGGCGCACGGCGTCGCGGGCAGGGTAGGGGAACGGCGTCTGTTGGAGGATTTTTACGAAAAAGATGAAAAGCGAAACGTCGCCCGAATCGTAACGCCCGAAACTTCAAAATCAGGCGTTCGCTCAAAACCGGAAATGAAATCTGAAATGAATCAGGAAATCAAGCCGGAAATAAATTCGGAATCGGATAACGCGCCGCCTGCGGTCGTCGTTACATCTTTTACCGTTCTTGCCGTTTCCGGCGAATATTCACTGCTTTCCGTTTTTCCGATAACCGGGCGTTCGCATCAAATTCGCGCACATTTGGCCTCAATCGGGCATCCGCTTGTCGGCGACAAAAAATATACGCGCCGAGCGCGCAATGAACGCCGGGGACGTATGGCTACGCATTCTCCCGACGCCGCGAACAGTCTTCAATGCTCAGGGCAGCTTTTGCATTGCCGCCGTCTTGAAATTGCCGCCGAATCAATGTATCCCGTCGGCACGGCATGGGAAGCACCGTTGCCGCAAAATTTTTCCGAAATAATAAAAAAAATTTTCCCGAAAGCAGGAGGTTTTTTATGAAAGCAATAATCCTCGCCGCGGGCTACGCAACGCGCATGTATCCGCTTACCGAAAACACACCCAAACCGCTGCTGCCCTTTCGCGGCTCGACGGTCATCGACCGCATTATCGACCGGATTAACGCGATTCCGGGCGCGGACGAAATTTTTGTTGTAACGAACAGCAAATTTTATCCGCATTTTTGCGAGTGGGCGGCGAAAAAAAACAACGCATCTCTGCACGTTCTCGACGACGGTACAACTTCAAACGAAAATCGACGCGGCGCGGTCGGAGATGTTCAGTTCGTGATTGACGAAAAAAAAATCGACGACGAAATCGTCGTTGTTGCCGGCGATAATTTTTTCACATACGATTTGCGCGAACAATACGACGTTTTCCGCAAAACCGGTTGCGACACTCTTTGCGGAAAAGTCATGGATGACTCGGAAAAAATAAAAGCATTCGCTGTCGCGCTGTCGGACGAAAACGGCAAAGTTCTCGACCTCGAAGAAAAACCCGCGCAGCCCAAATCGAATTTAGCAATTTACGCAACATATTTTTTTCGCCGCGACACCGTTCCGTTGGTTAAAAAATATCTGGATGAGGGCGGTAACGCCGATTTAATCGGCTCGTTTCCGCAATGGCTGTATCGCATCCGCGATGTGTACGTATATAAAATGAACGGCGAGTGCCACGACATCGGCACAATTGAAATGTATGAGAAACTGAAAGAAGTTTGATGCAGCAGTTTTTGCTTCGGTACGGAAATTTTCCGAACATCTTATAAAAACTGCTATATCTCGAAAGGGACATGTTAAATGAGCGCGAAATACATTTTTATGACCGGGGGCGTTTGTTCGGGGTTGGGCAAAGGAATCACGGCGGCATCTTTGGGGCGGCTTTTAAAGGCGCGCGGATACAAGGTGACGATTCAAAAATTCGACCCCTACATCAATCAAGACCCCGGTCTTTTAAGTCCGTATCAGCACGGCGAAATTTTTGTCACGGAAGACGGCGCGGAAGTTGACCTCGACTTCGGACATTACGAACGGTTTATCGACGAAAATTTGAGCGCGGCAAACAGCGTTTCAACCGGAAAAATTTATCGCGAAGTGCTTAACGGCGAGATGAACGGCAAGTACAAAGGCGCGACGATACAGGTTATTCCGCACATCACCGACGCAATTAAAGAAAAAATTTATCGCGCGAGCCAAAATGCCGGCTCGGATATAATAATTTCCGAAATCGGCGGCACTGTCGGCGATATTGAAAGTCTGCCTTTCATCGAGGCGATTCGGCAAACAAGCCGCGATGTCGGCGCGGAAAATGTTATGTACATTCATGTCACGTTGATTCCTTATTTGAATTTCGCCGACGAGATGAAAACAAAACCGTCGCAAAATTCCGTAAAGGATTTGCTGTCCTTCGGAATAAAACCCGATGCTCTTGTGTGCCGCACCGAGCATCATATTTCCGACGAAATGCGCGAAAAGCTCGCGTTGTTCTGCAATGTTGATAAATCGTGCGTCATCGAAAATATGAACGTAGCGTCAATTTACGAAGTTCCGTTGCTTTTGGAGGAAGAAAAATTTGCCGACATTGTGTGCAAGCGGCTCAGACTCGACCCGTCCGCACCCGACCTCGCCGAATGGCACGAACTTGTTGAAAGAAATCGCGCGATTAAAAATGAAATTACAATCGGACTTTTGGGCAAATACACGGAATTTCGCGATTCGTATTTGAGCGTAAACGAGGCACTCGAACATGCCGGCGTCGCAAACGATGTGAAAATTAAAATAAAATGGCTTCATGCCAAAGAAATCACCGACTCAAACGCCGCGACAAAACTGAAAAATTTAGCGGGCTTGCTCGTTCCCGGCGGCTACGGCAAGCGCGGCGCAGCGGGCTTAATCAGCGCGATTCGTCATGCGCGGGAAAATAAAGTCCCGTTCCTCGGCATCGGGCTCGGAATGCAGTGCGCACTTATTGAATTTGCGCGCAACGTCATGGGTCATGCCGATGCCCACACCGCCGAAATTTCCCCCGACACCGCAATGCCCGTAATCGAACACATCACAAAACCCGACGCGGAGGTATCTTCGCTGCCCAAGCGAAAAGGCGCGCTCCCGTGCAAATTGAACCCCGATTCTCTCACGTTCGCGGCGTACGGCGAAAACGTGATTTACGAACGCTTTTGCCATTTGTACAAAGTCAACAACCGGTATCGCGGCGATTTTGCCGCAGCGGGCATTGTTGAAGCCGCACTTTCTCCGGACGAACAGCATCTTGAAGCAATTGAACTTCCGAAAGAAATGCATCCGTGGTTTGTCGGTGTGCAATTTCATCCGGAATTTAAGTCGCGCATAACACGGCCCGGTCCGATTTTTAAGGCATTTGTCGCCGCTTGCTTGAAAAAATAAACGCGGCGTGATAATATGCAGATAAATATGCGTTCGTAGCTCAGGGGATAGAGCGTTTGCCTCCGGAGCAAAAGGTCGCAGGTTCGATTCCTGCCGGACGCAAAAAAAAGAACCCTTTCATATCGAAGGGTTCTTTTTTTTGCGGACTTCAGAAATCGTTCGGAATCTTTTCAAGATAAGAAACACGGAAGGGTTCCGCACGCCTGTCGGCATGTTGGCTTTTTGTCCGATATCCTGTATAATTTCGCCATGAATCTAAACGATAATCAACTTGCGGCGGCGCGGCATGTTGCAGGGCCAATGATGGTGCTCGCAGGACCGGGAAGCGGAAAAACCGCTGTTATTACGGCACGTGCGGCGTTTTTGGCGTCGTTGCAGCCGCGCGGCGTGTTGGTCATTACTTATTCGAAGGCCGCCGCAACGGAAATGGAAAAACGATACAAACGAGTCGCACAATCCGCTTTCGACCCCCGGCTTCGAGAGCATGTGCCGCCCCCGATTCTTGCCCCCGGCGTCCTTGGCGCACCACCGCCGGCTTTCGGTACGTTTCACTCTGCGTTTTTTCGAATGCTTCGGCGCAAAACCGGCTTCACCACCGAGCAAATTCTTGCGGAGGGTGAAAGGCGCGGCGTTGTGCGCGGTTTTTTGGCGGAATTGCGATACGAACCGGATGATGATACACTGTCGTCGTTGCTGTCGGAAATGTCTCTTGTTCGCAACGAGTTACACGATTTGAAAGATTATTATTCGAAAACAATCGGTGCGGATGATTTTGTTGCAGTGTGCCGACAGTTTGAAAAATACAAGACCTCAAAAAATAAAATTGATTTCGACGACATGTTGTGCAAAACCTACGAATTACTTAAAAGCAACGATGCCGAGCTGAATTACTGGCGCGAAAAATATCCCTTTATAATGATAGACGAGTTTCAAGATATAAATCGCGTACAATTTGAAACGGTGAAGTTACTTGCCGCGCCGGAAAACAACCTGTTCGTGGTGGGCGACGACGACCAAAGTATTTACCGTTTTCGCGGGTCACGGCCGGAATTTTTGCTTAACTTCCCCAAGGATTTTCCCGAAACGAGTAAAATCACGTTGGACATAAACTACCGCTCCACCGATGAAATCATCAAATACTCCAATAATTTGATTTCCGCCAACAAATCGCGGTACAATAAAAATATTCGCGGCACGGAAAAAAGCGGCACTCCGCCGGTGTTCACCACTTACGACGACCAAAACCGCGAAGCCGCAGAAATTGCGCGTCAAATTCGCGACCTTTGGAAAAGCGGCGCGAATTTGGATGAAATCGCGGTTGCGTTTCGTTTGAACATACAGGCGCGGGCATTTACGGACGCATTTTTAAACCTGCACATCCCCTTCAAAAGCCGCGACGAAGCCCCGACAATTTACGAACACTGGCTTGCGGAAGATTTTTTCGCGTACATGCGAGTTGCGCGGCGGCTCGAACTTCGGCAAAAAACCGGCTTCGATGCAGACGCGGCACGAATAATAAACAAACCGTTTCGGTTTGTGAGCAAAGTATTTTTGCAAGCCGCACGACGCGACGACAAAAACATTTTTTCGGCGTACAAGAGCGACCCCGCCCTGCATTTCGCCACCAAAACGACAATCGAGGAGCTTCACGGCGACCTTATTCGTCTGGCGAAACACAGTCCGGATGAACAAGTGCGTTACATTCGCGCAAATATAGGGTATAATGGGTATATAATCGACACATGCGAGTACAGAAAACTGAATCCTGCGGGGCTTTTTGAAATCGCCGACGAATTGCAGGAAGCGGCGAAGGAGTTTGCAACAGCCGGCGAATTTATCGCACACGCAAAAACCGTTGCGGAATCCGCTAAAACGCGGGATAAAACCGGTCCGTGTTGCACACTTACAACCCTTCACAGTGCGAAGGGGTTGGAGTTTGAGCGCGTGTTCATTGCAGGCGCGGTCGAGGACGTTTTGCCCTACATTCGAAGCAAAACCGATTCCGAAATTGAGGAAGAACGCCGCCTGTTTTACGTCGGCGCAACCCGCGCCAAAAAAGAACTCTATTTGTCCGCAATAAAAACACGCTACGACAAGCCCGTTAAACCGTCGCGTTTTTTATAAAATATTCGATTGAAACTGCGGGGCTCTGCCCCGCACCCCGGAAACTTTTGAAAAAGTTTCATCAAAACTTAATCAAAAATCGCGCGTCGCGCGATTTTAATGAAGTTTTTGTCGAACTTTTTTCAAAAAGTTCGTGGGGTCTGGGGCGAAGCCCCGAATAAACATTTAAATCTGATGAAATTTTTTCGGAGGTATGATAAAATGGGTCGATGGTTTCGAAAACATAAGCAAAAAATAGGCATAGTGGTGGCTGTTTTGCTTGTGATTCTTCTGGCAGCAGGTTCGCTTGCGGGCGTGGTGCCGGCATTACTTTCGTAGCAGGGAGGCTTCGAAATGAACGACGATTTGGATAATTTGAATACAAATGACGACGACACCGGTGCTTCGGGCGACTTGGAAGGCATGGACAGTCTTGACGACTTAGAGGCGCAGTTGTCGTCCCTCGGGATTTTTTCCGACGGGGACGACGATTCCGACCCGTTCGCGAGCTTCAATTTCGACAGCGATGATTCCGACCCGTTCGCGAGCTTTAATTTCGACGACGACGATTCGCCGTCGTCTGCGCCGTCGCCCATGCAGTCAAGTGACGACATGGACTTGGACGCGCAGCTTGAAATGTTGCTTATGGCAGATAAATCCGCCGACGCCGGTTTCGAAGTACGGGATTTGTCGGTGTCGCCGGCAACGCAGGTTTACGACCCGGAGGTTGACGGGTTGGGCGCGGTGCGGTATGTGAAGGGTTCATTCTCGCTCGAAAATGAAGGCGGGGAAAAACTTTTTGCTAACATGGCGGGTTGGAAAATAGCGGCGACGTTTTTTGTCGGCGTATTTATAATCGTGGTCGGGGCGGCAACGGCGATTGTGGCGTCGGGCATGGTTAATGCGCAAAACGAGCAAATTGCCGCGTTTGACAGATTTACGCCGATTGAAATCCCTGCGGATACCGCAAATAACGCCCGCAACATCTTCTTGAACGAGCGGACGCACTTAAATGAAGAAACGCAGTTTACGCTTACGCGGATGGTTGCGGCGTATTCCGGCACGTTTTTTTATTTCGATGAACATTTTAATCCCGACGATTATTACATCCTGCTGTACAATCAGGCGCGGCATTTGTATTCGCGCACATCTTTTGACATAGCTGCATCGGAAGGAAGCGGAACTGTTTTGCGGTTCGGGCAACTTACTGCCGGAACGTTGTTTCTGACGCTTCATATACAGTGCCGCGATACTCACGATTATGCGCAGTTTAACTATCGTTTTACATCGCCGCCGATTCACGAAGGGCCGGCGTTTGTAAATCATCCGATATATGCCATGGGCGAAGGCGGGTTGCAAATTCGTCACGCCGTTTTCGACAGCGGAAGCAGCACAATCCATTTCAGCTATACGCCGGGCTCGGAAGCGGGCGTACGCCTTAACATGCCGGAGGATGAGCCGTTTGTGCGACTTTTCGAGCGTTTTTCCGTGAATGCCATCACCCCGCTCACGAACGAAAATGCTGTTGTTTACTTCGAAGAGTTTGATTTGCTGATGGGTTCGGTAACTTTCGGGCCGATTTTGAACATCGAAAGTGACGTTGAAGTGCATTTCAGCGGGCTGTCGTATTTTATGTCGGAACCGGTTGTAAAAATCGCGCCGTCGCAGCTTTTCGGTAACGACCAATGGAACCCGATTCCCGTGCCGGTCGGCGATTTTACGCTGAATTTCGAGGGCATGATGCAGCAGGGCAGTCGCGTTTACATGACAATGCACGCTTTGAACGAAGGCGGGCGTCGCGTTCCGATGAATCTTGATATTTCGCTTAATGTACGCACAGACGGCGAGTCGATTTCCATGCCGGGGCGCACAAATGTGTATGTGCGCGGCACAGACGTGATTTTTAACATGCAGCCCTACCTTATGCGTTTGCGCGATGTTCATATTTCAGAGTATTATTTTGTTGTAAATTCTTTGGATTTTGAGTTGCCGTCGGTGGTTGTGCCGGTGAATGTTACACGCTTCAACAATATGCCGCGACTTCGCCGTTACGAGGCGGAACGTGCCGTAACCGAAACATTTCTTTCGCTTTTGGAGTACAAATCGGGCGAACTTTCGCGCGAGAATCTTGTAGGGGTTTCGAACGACAGCGAATTGCTGAGCTTTTTCGCACCCGCGCGGTTTGAGGGACGCGCGATGTATGCGGTTAATATTGCAACCGGCGATTTGGAAGTCGTGTCGGTTTACGACTCGGAAGCCTCCGAAACAGACCACAAATTTTATTATCTTGCCGTTGTTGAGGTTCTTTGGACGGCGGGCGAAGGCGCGGATTTGCAATATTTCCGCGAGTCTTTCCGCATTGTTGCGCAAAGCACCGATTTAATTTGGCAAATTGTTGAGGCGGAACGACTCGAATGACGGAATACAAATTCGCGTTTGTCGCGTGTTGTTTTATCATCGCGCTGTTATCGCGAGCGAGATGCGTTTCAGTAAAAGATTGGGGGCTGCTTTCATGCGGCCTCTTTTTTACTCTTTGGGCGGATTATTTTTTGGTTTTGCACAACAGGCATCTCGAAGGTGTGGCTGTGTTTTGTTTTGTACACGTGTTTTACATCATTCGGGCGCGTCAAGCGTGCTGTGAATACCGGGGGCAAGAGCCGATTGCGACACATGCTCTCGGAGCCGGGACGGCGGAGCGTTCTTTTCTTTCCGGAAATAAGTTGCTTGCCGCGTTTTTTTGCGTTGCCGCTATCGTGTGGGTAATCGCATTTGCGGCAGAATCCGTCGTCGTGCTTGCGGGGCTTTACGCGACACTTTTTGCCGTCAATTTGTATGTAAATATAAAAGCCCGTCGGCGAATTATAACGACGGGGCTTGTTTTGTTCGCGCTTTGTGACATAAGCGTCGGGCTTTACAATTTGTCACATTACGTGGGCTTGCCGCAATATTTTTCCGGCGTGTTCATGCTGATTTGGATATTTTATTTGCCGGCAATCGGGCTTTTGTCGGTCAGCGCAATCAGCGGAACGCCCAAAATTTATTCACAAGAAAATTTGTCGGCACGGTGACAAGCATGTTCAAAAGCGGCGCGATGAATTGCGAAATCCCGAAAATTTCAACCATCACGAACAGCGACGCCGTGCCTAACAAAAACGTGAATCCGTATGCCGCGTAAACCTTTGCCAAGCGCAACGCCGCAGATGTTTTGCTGTCCTTGAAAACGAATTTTCCGCTCAAAAAAAATGCATTAAGTACGCTTATCACAAACGCAACAAGATTCGCCGCCAAATAATGCACACACAACCACAAAAGTACATAATAAACACTCAAAAAAACAATCGTATTTATTACGCCGACAATCCCAAACTTTATAAATTGCAAAAATAATTTTTTCATGCTTCGCGCTCCTCATCGCAATTTTATCATAAAATCGCGGGGCTCCGCCCCGCACCCCGGAAACTTTTGAAAAAGTTTCATCAAAACTTTGTCATAAAATCGCGCGAACGCGCGATTTTTAAGTTTTTGTCGAACTTTTTCCAAAAAGTTCGCGGGGGTTCGGGGCGGAGTCCCGAGGTCTTAAAAATTCATTAACATCTTTGCTTTTTTGCAAAATTTTCATTATACTTCTCAAAAAAGACAAGGGTGTGTGTACATGATTACGATTGGTGTTGACGTGGGAACAAGTGCTGTAAAATTGGTTGCGGTTGACGAAAAAGGCGTGGTTCTTCGTACGGTTTCACGCGATTATCCGCTGTACATGTTTAACAACGGGTGGAGCGAGCAGGCTCCGGAGGATTGGTGGACGCAAACCGCCGACGCTTTGCGCGAAATCACCGCAGGGCTTGGCGAGGTTGCCGCAGTAAGTTTCAGCGGGCAGATGCACGGGCTTGTTTTGTTGGATGAGAACGACAACGTTTTGCGCCGCGCAATTCTTTGGAACGACCAACGCACGCAAGCGCAATGCGATTATCTGAATAATGAAATCGGGCGAGATGTGCTGCTTGCAAACGCCGCAAATATCGCGCTTACGGGCTTTACCGCGCCGAAAATTTTGTGGGTGAAGGACAACGAGCCGGAAATTTTCGCAAAAGTGAAAAAAATTATGCTGCCGAAAGATTATATTGCGTACAAACTTTCGGGCGTTTTTTGCACGGATTATTCCGATGCGTCGGGAATGTTGCTTCTTGACGTGAAAAATCAGGACTGGTCGGACAAAATGCTTGAAATTGTTGGTGTAACGCGCGCGCAATTGCCCAAATTGTTTCATTCGTATGAAGCAGTCGGAAACGTCACGGACGCGGCTGCGAAAGAAACCGGTCTTTCGACCGGCACAAAAATTGTTGCCGGCGGCGGCGACCAAGCTGTCGGAGCGGTAGGGTCGGGGATTGTGAGCGAGGGAATGTGTTCTGTTTCGCTCGGAACGTCGGGCGTGTTGTTTGTTGCGGCTGAAAAATTTGCCGTTGACACGTCGCCGGCGGCGATTCATGCATTTTGTCACTCTACGGGGCGTTATCACTTCATGGGCGTGACGCTTGCGGCGGCCGGGTCGAACAAATGGTGGAACGAAGAAGTGCTTAAAACGACCGACTATCCCGCCGAGCAAAAAAATATTGATAAAATCGGCAAGAATCCGGTATTTTTTCTGCCGTATTTGTCCGGCGAGCGTACGCCGCATAATGATTCGACTGCGCGAGGCGCGTTTGTCGGCATGAATGCCACAACTACTCGCGCCGACATGACGCAAGCTGTTTTGGAGGGCGTGTCGTTTTCGTTGCGTGATATTTTGACTCGTGTGCGTGATTTGGGCGCGAATGTTACAACCGCGCGAATTATTGGCGGCGGCGCGAAATCACCGCTTTGGTGTCAAATGATTGCTGATATTTTGCGGCTCAAAGTTGAAAAAATGCAATCGGAAGAAGGGCCGGCTTTCGGCGCGGCAATACTTGCGATGGTTGGTGCGGGCGTTTATAAAAATGTTGAAGAAGCCTGTGCCGCGCTTATAAAAATAACCGAAACATTCACCCCCGACGAAGCCGTTGCCGCAAACTACGACAAGCGTTATCCCGTTTACACGGGTCTTTACACCGCGCTCAAAGATAATTTCCGCAAAATTTGCGAATTGTAAGAGAGCTTTTCTGCAAAAGATTAACAGCTCCCGTACCGTATTTTCGGCGCGGGAGGCTGTTTTTTTATTGCACAGGAAGCTGCTCCGGCTTCGAGGGAATGTGTGGCAACTCGCACGTGTCCCCGGCGTTCAATGCGCGCATGGCGCGCTTTTTTACATCCTTTTACAAAAAAGTTGACAAATTACTTTTGATAGTGTTCAATAAAAGCAGAACTGACACAATAAAAAAGGAGATTTGTTATGTTAAAATCGGAGGTAATTCGCAATTTAAAGAAGAACAATGTAAGCAAAAACGCTGAGAAAACAAAGGTTCGTGTGCGTGAAATGTGGGCGCCGCTTAAAAGGGATGTTCGTGAAGAAATTTTGTCGCTTGCAGACATCAAAAAGGTATCAATTGAACGCGCCTACAAAACCGGCGGCGTGTCGGCGCGGGTAATTGTTGCGATGTCGCAGGTTTTGGACGTTGACCCGCGATGGTTTGCCGGCGAAGTTGACGAACAAGGGGTTTTTGACGTTGACGCTGTAAGAAAGTATTTGAACGGCTTGGGTTACGATATCGGCAAGCAAGACATTGCTAAAAAAGCAGACAGTTCCGCACCTGAAACACTCAAAAAGCCGGGGGCTAAGCCTAAAACGGAGACGCCCGATTCGGACTTTATTCCCGATGCTTCGTCCGACATGTACAATATCACGCGCGAGCTTGCAAAACTTTTAAGCAAAGATATACGCACAAAGTTGGACGAGCTCTCGGAAGAAGACGTTACACTTCTCATCAAAAGTTTGACCGTGCAAGCCGATTTTAACGAAGAAAAACACAGCCGACTCGCGCTTGTTAAGTGTCTTTTGTTAGTTTAAATCAACGTTACTCACTAAAAAAAATCGCTGTACGCGATTTTTTTGTTGGACAGGAAACTGCTCCGGCTTCGGGGGAATGTGTGGCAAATCACATGTGCCCCCGGTATTCAAAGTGCGCTTGGCGCACTTTTTTGTTGCTCCGGAAGGCGGCCGGTTTTGAGTGAATGTGCGGCAAAATCAAATTTCTTTAGTGCGCGTTTTGCACACTTTCGTAACGCGCTTTCAGTGCGCGATAGTAATTCGCTGTACTTTTGTCTTTATCGGGAAACAGACAGAACGGAAGGCTGTCTGTTTCTTTGTGTTTCAGTACGCAGGCGCAGCACTTTTTGTGATTCGGGCATTCGACTTTCGGGCAGGCGCATTCTTTGGCGCAGGACATTTTGCTCACCTCTCTTTCGCTGAAAAAATGAACTTATATACCAAAAACGCCGATATTGTTCCGACAATTTGCATTGCAATAAAAATTGCGGCGTCGAAGGGGCGTATGCCGGAGGCGGTTGCGGTGAATATTCGGGCAAACGTTACTTGCGGGTTTGCGAACATTGTTGACGATGTTGCCATGATTTGTCCGCCTACTAAAAGTCCGATAATTATTGACGCTTTGTCGGACTTTCGGGCGGTCAGCAATAAAATCGCAAGTATGAGAATAAATGTGCCGACGATTTCGCCTATGTACATATAGTTTCCGCGTGCGGTTTCGGAAACAGCAAAAATCGAGCCGATTTCATCCAAAAACATAAGGTGGCTCAGCAATATGCCGAAAACGCCGCCTGCAAACTGTACAAATGCGTACATAATTGCTTTTGGCGTCGTGATTTTTTTGTTGAGCCGCGCTGCCAATGTTACCGCCGGATTAAAATGCGCACCGGAAACAGGGGCGAAAATCTCAATCAGCGCGCAAAGAACAAACGTGACGGTAATTGCATTTGCGATAAGAGATATTTCCGGGGCGGCGTCCAACACTATGTCGAAAAGTATCATTGACGCAACCGCTGCTGTGACAAGAAGCATTGAGCCTGAAAATTCGGCAAATAATTGTTTGAATTGCATGTGCGCCTCCGGTTTTCTAATGCGACCGTTCCGGAGAGTGTTGAAAAATTGTCTGTTCGCATACGCTCGTTCTCTAAAACCGGCCTGAAGGGTGCGGGCAAGTTTCATGTGCCTTTGCCGCTGGTTTTAGAGAATTCGTCGCAGTTCACGGCATTTTTCAACACTATCCTTTACGGGCGGAGATTTTTTAGTGACTCTTTGATTTTTTTCTCAACGCCGTTTTCGGTGGGATTATAGTATTTGCGACCCTTTAGTTCGTCGGGGAGATATTGTTGCGGGATGTAGTTTCCCGGAAAAGCGTGTGCGTATTTGTATCCCGCGCCGTGAGCCAAACTGCCGACGGCTTTTGGTTTGTTCGGGTCCTTCAGATGAATCGGCAGCGATTTTACTTGTACTTTTTCAACATCGTCGAGTGCGGCGAAAATTGCTTCGCAGGAGGCGTTGCTTTTTGGTGCGCAGGCTATATAGATGGCGGCTTGCGAAAGGATTATTTGCCCCTCCGGCAGTCCGATAAACTGCACTGCGTTTGCGGCGGCAACAGCAACTTGAAGTGCGTGAGGGTCGGCGTTGCCGACGTCCTCGGATGCGCAAATTACTATGCGACGCGCGATAAATTTGGGGTCTTCGCCGGCGTAGAGCATTCTCGCAAGATAATATACTGCTGCGTCGGGGTCGCTTCCGCGCATGGATTTTATAAAGGCGGAAATCGTGTCGTAGTGATTGTCGCCGTTTTTTTCGTACATCAAGGGGCGTTTTTGTATACATGCGGCGGCGGTTTCAAGCGTGATTTCGATGCCGGCGGCGGTCGGTTCTGTTGTAAGCGCGGCGAGTTCGAGGGCGTTTAATGCGGTTCGCGCGTCGCCGTTTGCTTTGTCGGCAAGAAAATGAAGCGCGTCGTCGTGCGCGGTTATTTTAAGCTCGCCAAGCCCGCGAGAGTCCGTTACTGCGCGGCGCAGGAGCGTTAAAATATTTTCGTGAGAAAGCGGATTCAGCTCGAAAATCATGGAGCGCGAAACCAGTGCTTTGTTCACCTCAAAGTACGGATTTTCCGTTGTTGCCCCGATTAAAATTACCGTTCCGTTTTCTACATACGGCAACAGCGCGTCCTGTTGCAATTTATTGAAACGATGAATTTCGTCTACAAAAAGAATCGTGCGTTTTGCATACAAAGCGACCGCAGATTTTGCTTCTTCCACCGCTTTTTGTATGTCCTTAACGCCGGCAGTTGTTGCGTTTATTTGCATGAAAACGGCTTGCGTGGCGTGTGAAATTACCGTTGCAAGCGTTGTTTTGCCCGTTCCCGGCGGCCCGTAAAGCACAAGCGACGACAGTTTGTCCGCCTTGATTGCGCGCGAAAGCAACGTGTTTTTGCCAATTATGTGTTCCTGCCCGACCCACTCGTCCAGCGACGTGGGGCGCATTCGTGCCGCAAGCGGTGCGGATTTTTTTGCGTTTTCGCGATTTTGTTCGAATAAATCCATGTGCGACCTCCCTTGGTCATAGTTTAACATAAAAGCTCGACCTCATAAATTCGTCCGCCTCGGAATATACATTCCCATGGGGTGAGCCGGATGAACAGGAAAAAAATTTTAACAGGCGCGTTAATATTAACCGCCGCAGGCGTTGTTACGCGGATTTTAGGTTTTGTATATCGAATTTACATGTCGAACCTCATGGGTGCGGAAGGCATGGGGCTGTATCAGCTTATTTTGCCGGTGTATACCCTCGCGTGGAGCATTGCTTGCGCGGGGTTTAACACCACGGTTTCGAAGCTGACTGCGCAGGAGAAAGCAAAAGGCGAATACGGCAACATGTCGCGAATGTTAAAGCAAAGCGTTGTTATTACGACTATACTCGGAATTTTTTTGACTTTCGCGCTGTACTTCGGTGCGGAAATTTTGGCGGAATATTTTTTCCGAGATGCGCGAGTTGTTATGCCGCTTCAAATACTGTCATTGGCGTTTCCGTTTATGGCGGCGGGTACGTGCATTCGCGGATATTTTATCGGGTTACAGGAAACGAAAATTCCTGCGGTCAATCAGGTTTTGGAGCAAATTGTTCGTATGGCGGTGATTTATTTTATCGCAGCGGCGTTTGTTCCGCGCGGGCTTGAATACGCGGCGGCGGCGGCGTTGATTGCAATTGTTGCCGAAGAAGTCTTCTCCTTCGGATTTGTAGTTGTTGCGTATAAAATTTGGAAGCGGAAAAACCTGCCCGGCGGGAAGCCCTCACGGCTTCGGGAGAATGCATCGCCCGTGGCACTTGTCCTCGGCAACGAAAAGCCCTCACGGCTTCGAGAGAATGCATCGCTTGCAACACATGTCCTCGGCAACGAAAAGCCCTCACGGCTTCGAGAGAACGCGCCGCCGGCAACAAATGTCCCCGGCATTAAGTTGTTGCCGTCGCTTACGTCTAAGCAGATGTTGGGGCTGATTTTCGGCATGGCGTTGCCGCTTACGGGAAATCGCGTTGCGGGGTCGTTGCTTACGGCGTGGGAAAATGTGCTTATTCCGCAGCGTTTGCAAATGTACGGAATGCCGGCGGCAGAAGCAATCGCCGAGTTCGGGCGGATTCAGGGCATGGCAGTGCCGCTGATTTTCTTTCCGACGGCCGTTTTGACCGCGCTGAGCGTAACGCTTGTTCCGGCGGTGGCAGAAGCGGCAGCGGCAAAAAATATGAGCGGAATTTCGTCGATTGCGTCAAAGGCATTGCTTTTTGCCTCAATAACCGGCATGGGCGCGGCGTCGTTGTTTTTCTTTTTTTCGCATGAACTCGGCGTTGCGATTTACAATCAGCAAATCGGCTTCATGTTGCAACTTTTGGGCGTGATGGCACCGTTCATTTATATGCAAATTTTGTTGTCGGGCGTTTTGAACGGACTGGGTTGCCAGATGTTTATTTTTCGCAACAGTTTAATTTCGTCGGGTATATGTATCGCATTTATTTTTTTGTTCGTGCCGCACTTCGGAATTGTTGCTTATATTTTAGGATGGCTTGTATCGCTTATTGTTGTAATTGCTCTCGGGCTTAAAAAAATTCGAGAATTTATGTCCGTTGAAATGTCGTTTAACCGTTGGTTTTTGCGTCCGCTTGCGGCGGCGGCGGTTGCCGGTTTTGTTGCGCGTTTTTTCGCCGACCGTTTTCTTCTCGAATTTGCCGGACTTCACGTCGGGCTTGTGCTTTCAATCACGATTCTTGCCGCGCTTTATTTTTCCGGCGTGTTGGTTTCGGGCAGTATTTCCCGCGACGAGATACGACGGCTGTTTTTCCGCTGAAACCTACATATGCGAATCTGCACTGCGGATTCGCATAGAATGTAAAAATTTGAAAATAAATTAAAAAACCCTTGCATTTCTTGTAACAATATTGTAACATTCTTACAAAATTGTTACAGACTTGTTTCAAGGGGGTGGAAAAATGTTTTTTTCTAAAACGCAGCAAGCCGCGAACGTAAAAAAAGTCAGCGACATTGTTAGCTCAAATGTGCTTAAAGAAAAAAAATATATTTCGCTGATGGTTGTTCCGAGTGCCGGTAAAACGCGCAGCGTACATATTCCGCGCACTGTATTTTGGGGAGCTTTGGGGGCATTTTTTGCCGTAACCGCATTGGTTGCGGGCTTTTACTTGCGCGGAGTACATTTGGAAAATATGGCGCAACGCCTGGAAGTTTCAATTGCCGAAACAAAGGGCGATTTTGAGGAATATCGTGAAATGTCCGCGCAAACACAGCTTGATTTGCGCAACCAATCTCACCGCGCATACGAGCGGCTTAACATGGGGCAAACCGAGGTTTCAGACGAACTCGCACGATTGGCGGCGGGTCATCGCGATGCTTTCAGCCAAACTCAGTTGTATATCCACGTTTTGGAGCAGCAGGTTCAAGACCTCGAAAATTCGAGAATCGCGCTTTTGTACCGCTTGAACGAAAAAAGCCGAATGATTCCGCAAATCTCCTCAACCGTGCTTCGCTTGAACAGAACGCAGCAGAGTCTGGTTGAGGAATTGAGTGAAGAGCGCGTTGCGCCGCCAACGTTTCAGCTTTTGGGTGCGCTTGCACCAACAACCGAGGCGGAACTGATTGCGCGGGTTGAGCATCTCGGAAACGAGTTGGTTGTTCAGCGCAGACTTTTGGAAAATATCGAATCATACACCTTGCAAATCGACGACTATTTGCGCAATTTTCCTACTTTGATGCCCATCGCCGGTGGGAGAATAACGTCGGGGTTCGGCAATCGTGCAGACCCCTTTCACGGCAGGTTGGCATTCCATCACGGCGTTGACGTTCCCGCGCCGAGCGGTACACCCATTATGGCGGCGGGCGGCGGTACGGTTGTTTTCGTGGGATGGCGCAACGGATTCGGATACGTTGTTGAAATCGACCACGGATTCGGGCTTGTAACGCGATATGCGCATAACTCGCTTAACGCCGCCGAAGAAGGGCAACGTGTTGTGCGCGGCGAAATCATCGCCTACGTGGGCAGCACCGGTCGTGCCATAAGTCCGCATTTGCACTATGAAGTTATCCTGAACGGTCTGCGGGTTGACCCGATTCCTTATATTTGGGAATAGACCGTAAAAATTTTTTGACAGAAACCTCAAAAAACCGCGCTCGTCGCGGTTTTTTTTGTTGCACGGGAAATTGCGGCTCGGGGGCGAAGCAAAAGTGATTTTGTCTTGTTTTGCCGGGGACATTGACCCGACACAACTAAAGTGTTATGGTGCTGTTGTAACTTTTGGAGGTGTTTGCCGGTGCGAAAAACTTCGATTTTGCTCAAAACGTTTGCCGCTACGTTTGCGACAGTGCTGATTGTCGGAGCGGTTTTATTTGCGTACAATGCCGGTTTTTTTGAACCGGAGGCGGTCGAGCAGGCTGTTGCCGAAAACCCTGAGCCGGAGCCGATTTCGACGCCCGCGCCAACCCCGGAATCCACCCCGATTCCTGCGCCAGAACCCACCCCCGAGCCGACTCCCGCACCGTGGGAGGTTTTTCGTCCGTATGCAACGGAAGCAACCGCGCCGGAAAACATGCGCAACTTCCGATTTGATTCGCGAATCGCCGAGGATGCCGAGCTCGGACCGATTTTTTTCGGTATGCCGGATACATATACAAACCTCGGCATAACAACGTTTCGCGGCAACAATTTTCGAAACACCGCAACGTCGGGAACGGCAGAAGTCGTTGAACATCGGCTTGTTGAGCGGTTTCGCCTGAACGTGGGCAGCTTGGGACGATGGACGGGCGTTGGTTGGACAGGCCAACCGTCGATTGTGCAATGGGATTTCGACGTGCAGCAAATAATGAACATCAGCCCGGCGCATCGCGACAATCCTGAACTCATTGAGGTAATTCAAGGCGCGCTCGACGGCAATGTGCATTTTTTCTGCCTGAACACCGGCGAACAAACGCGCCCGCCGATTCGCATCGGCGTACCGATTAAGGGCGCGATAACAATTGACCCGCGCGGTTATCCGCTGCTTTATGTGGGGCAGGGCGACGCGGTTGAGGGCAGACGTTTCGGATATTATATTTTTTCGCTGATTGACGGCGCGGAAATATTTTTTCTCAACGGGAACGAGGCAATTGCGCCGCGTCGATGGGGCGCGTTTGACAGCAATCCGCTTTTCGACGGGGAAAACGACCGCATGATTTTGGCGGGCGAAAACGGCGTCATATACAATTTTTTGCTGAACACAAACTTCGACCGCGACGCCGGCACAATTTCCATCGACCCGGTCATCTCGCGATATTGGTTCACAACCGGCGGGCGCCGCCTGGGCATAGAAAATTCGCCGGTGGCATTTGGGAATTATCTTTTTTTCGGCGATAACAGCGGAATTGTTCAGTGCTTGGATTTGCTGACGATGGAGCCGGTTTGGGTAATCGACACCCGTGATGACCACGATGCTTCACTTGCCGCCGAATGGTGCGAAGAGCGGCAGCAACTTTTTTTGTTCAGCGCGACGCAGGTTGACCTTCAAGGACACAACGGCATTGCGTTTATCCGAAAAATTAACGCGGAAAACGGCGAAATCGTGTGGGAAAACACAGATTTTCGATGTGCGTATCACACGGTAAACGGCGGAGTAACAGCGTCGCCGTTGTTGGGCGGCGGCGATATTTCCGACATCGTAATTTTTTGGATTGCGCGAGTGCTCGGGCGCGGCGGCGGCGGTGCGCTTGTTGCCTTCGACCGCAATTCCGGCGAAATCGTGTGGGAAAATATTTTTCCCGCGTGGGGATGGAGTTCGCCCGTTGCGGTGTACACCGACGACGGCACGGCATATATAATTTTGAGCGATTCCGGCGGAACAATGCGTCTTATTCGCGGCGCGACAGGCGAAGTTTTATACAGCAAAAATCTCGGCGCGAACGTCGAGGCGTCGCCGGCAGTTTGGGGCAACACGCTTATAGTCGGTACGCGCGGGCAACGAATTTTCGCAATCGAAGTTCGATAGGAGAAAAAAATTATGCGACTTGCAACATTTATGTACGAAGGAACGGAACGCGCAGGCATATTCAATGAAGGAAAATATTTTTTGCTTGCGGACGCAATCGGGCGGGAGATGAGTGTGCTTGATTTCATCCGCGAAGGCGCGTCAGAATTTGAATTTACGCGACCGGTTGAGCCGGAGTCGCTTTGCGCGCCGATTCCGCGCCCGATGCGAAATATAATTTGCATCGGAAAAAATTACGCCGACCATGCAAAAGAGGTTGCCGAAACGATTCAATCGGCGCAAGGCGATGATTTAATTCCCACAACCCCGATTTTTTTCACCAAAGCGGTTTGTCCTGCGCCGGGTGACGGCGCGACAATTTCGCTGCATTCGCATTTTACGCAGCAGGTTGACTACGAGGCGGAGCTTGCGGTTATAATCGGAAAGCCGACTTATCGCGCTACCCGCCAAGACGCCGAAAACGCAATTTTCGGCTACACAATTTTGAACGACATAACAGCGCGAGATGTTCAAAAACGTCATTCGCAGTGGTTTTTCGGCAAGAGTTTGGACGGATTTTGCCCGATGGGGCCGCATATCGTCACGCGGGACGAAATCGGACTTCCGCCCGCGGGATTTCCGCCCGCGCTGAAAATTTCCTGCCGCGTAAACGGCGACTTGCGCCAAAGTTCATGCACGTCGAATCTTATTTTTGATATTCCGGAAATTATCGCAACGCTTTCGCAAGGAATAACCCTTCTCCCCGGGGATATTATCGCAACAGGAACGCCCGCAGGCATCGGCGGCGCGATGAATCCGCCGCAATATTTAAAACCGGGCGACAAAGTTGAGTGCGAAATTGAAAAAATCGGTATATTGACAAATTACTTTGCAGTATAATAAAAAAAATTCGCGAAGGAGTGTGTGTTGTGCCTTTTGATTTTGATGCGATTCAGCCCGCTTGCGTTGGAGTGAATATATTTTTTTGGATTTTGTTGCCGGTTGCGATAATCACGTTTTTTTTGCTTTCGCGGCGGCATACAAAAAAGCAGGAGGAAGTAAAAGCACGTTTTCTTGCGGAAGAAGAAGCGGCAAACGCTGTACGCAAAAGAGAAATCGAGCCGGAGCTTTTTTTTACGCCGAATTTAAGTGCGTTACCGCCTGTTCCTGCCGGCGACCCGCACCGAGTCGAACGCTCCGCAAAACGCACGATGATTCGTTTTGCAAAGCCGCTTACAAATTTGGAGCTGAAAATGCAGTACGGGCTTGCGCAAATAGAGGCGATTGCGCAATATGAAGAAAATTTTATCGAATATTTAAAATCCCTCACAAAATGGGGTACGGAAATTGCGGCGGAAAGCCCGTTTGATGCGGTTGAAATTTTGCAAACCGTTGTTGAATCGGGCGGCGAATTTCGTGATGCGTACAAAACATTGGCGGATATTTATTCGGGCGACGGCGAAATGCTTGACGCCCTGTTTGCACGTGCGGAGGAAAATCATTTCAGCGACCCCGCTGTTAAGCGTCATATTTTAGAGTATATCGACGCGAAACGGGGCGATTTATAATGGCGTTCGCCGATATTATTTTTAAAAAAAACTGTGAAAATATTTTGCAAAGCGGCGTTGCCGACGAAGGAGAATCGGTGCGGGCGAAATGGCGCGACGGCACTCCCGCGCATACACGCCGCGTTTTTGCTCTTGTAAACACCTACGACCTCGCGGCGGAATTTCCTGCGCTTACGTTGCGTCGCTTGTCGTTCAAAAATTGCATCGACGAAATTTTGTGGATTTGGCAAAAAAAATCCAATCGTGTAAGCGAGTTGAAATCGAAAATTTGGGACGCATGGGCCGATGAAAACGGCACAATCGGAAAAGCGTACGGTTATCAGCTCGGCGTCAAACATGAATATGCAGAGGGTCGGTTCGACCAAGTTGACCGGCTGCTTTTTGATTTGAAAAATAATCCGTCGTCGCGCCGCATGATTACAAATTTATACAACCATTCCGATTTACACGAAATGAGCCTTTATCCCTGCGCCTACAGCATGACATTTAACGTAACCGACGGGCGACTCAGCGCGATTTTAAACCAACGCTCGCAGGATTTTTTAACGGCAAACAACTGGAATGTATGCCAATATTCCGTGCTTTTACATATGCTTGCCGCAGATGCCGGGCTGAAAATCGGTACGCTTGTGCATGTGATTGCCGATGCGCATATTTACGACAGGCATATTCGTATCGTGGAAGATTTGCTCACGCGCGAGCCTCGTTCTGCTCCCGTTTTGCGCATCAATCCCGATGTATGCGATTTTTATGCCTTCACGCCCGACGATTTTTCTCTCGACGGGTACGAACCTCATAAATTTGAACACGAAATTGAAGTGGCGGTGTAGGCTGTTAGTCTGATTTTCATCCTATCGGGGGCTTCGCCCCCGAACCCCCACCCGCTTTTTAAAAAAAGCGGGACAAAAATTATTAAAAAATCGCGCTTTGCGCGATTTTTATAGTGAGTCAAGTTGAAACCGGTCTTTCGCGCTTGCGCGAAAAGAACGGTTTCAATTTGATGAACCCCCGACACGAGTGCTTTTGCGCAAGCAAAAGTGCGAGTGCCGGGGGTGAAACAAGAGCGTTTTTGTCTTGTTTCACTATAATGCGGTTTTGTCAAATTTTCCGGCGAAGTTTAAGGCTGCGCAAAACCAAGTTGCTATATTCGGAGGCGATGAAATGAATCTTTCTGTGGCGGTTTCGTCGAATTGGGGCATCGGATACAAAAACGAGCTCCTTTTTCGTATTTCCGAAGATTTGCGTCACTTTCGCGCGCTTACGGAGGGAAAAATTATCGTAATGGGGCATAACACCCTGAAATCCCTGCCCGGCGGAAAGCCCCTTCCGCGCCGCACAAATATCGTGCTTTCGCGGCAAAAAGGGCTTGAAATTCCCGGCGCGATTGTTTGCGGGTCGTTGGACGAATTGGATGAAATTTTAAAACGCAACACGTTTTCCGGCTTCGAGAGAATGTGCGGCAACGAAGATATTTCCCCGGCGTCCGAAACGCTGTCCGGCTTCGGGGGAACGCGCGGCAACCAACATGCGTCCCCGGCGTCCGACACGCTTTCCGGCTTCGGGGGAACGCGCGGCAACCAACATGCGTCCCCGGCGTCCGACACGCTTTCCGGCTTCGAGGGAATGTACGGCAACCAACATGCGTCCCCGGCGTCCGAAACACTTTCCGGCTTCGAGAGAATGTGCGGCAGCCAACATGTGCGCCCGGCATCCTTTGTTATCGGCGGAGAGCAGATTTACGCGCAATTGCTGAATCGTTGCAATGTTGCGCATATCACAAAAGTAAATGCCGAGCCGCCGGCGGATGCTTTTTTTCCCAATATCGACGAAATGCCGGATTGGCAACTTGCGGAAAAATCTTCGGAAAAATTTTTCGGCGAAATTTCATATAATTTTTGCAAGTATGTGAGAATTTAGGGCTGCCATGAGCAAATTCGGAATTGCCGCAGACATCGGCACAACAAATGTCGCGCTCGCGCTTGTTGACCTTGCTTCCGGCGAAATTGCGGCGCGGCACGATTTTCCCAATCCGCAACGCGCCTTCGGGGCAGACGTGATTTCGCGCATAAATGCCGCAAACGCCGGTCATTTACATGAAATGCAGCGGCTTATTTCGTGCGGGATTTCGGCGGGAACGAACGAGCTGCGAGAGAGCGTCGGCGTTCGCGGCGAGTGCATGAAAACCGTCATCGCCGGAAACACGGCAATGCTTCATTTGCTGTGCGGACTTTCGTGCGAAGGTTTGGCAAAGTATCCTTTTCGTGCGGAAAAAATCCCGTTCGCTTGCATTCCCCGCTCCGCGAATACCACCGGAGCAATTCCGCATTTAAGCCCCTTTATCGGCGGCGATGTTGTTGCGGGGCTTTTGTACGTTATGAACATGCCGGATGCCCTGCCTTCTTTTCTTCTCCTCGACCTCGGAACAAACGGCGAAACGGCACTTTACAACAACGGCAAAATCACGACGGCTTCGGCGGCGGCAGGCCCGGCGTTTGAACGAACGAGAGGCGGGGCGTCCGCCACGATTGCGGAGCTTGCGCGGCTTGTTCGTATCGGCGCGATTGACGAAACCGGATTATACAAATCGGAATCCCGCCCGGACGAAAAATCCCATCTTTCGCAAAAAAAAATTCGCGACCTTCAACTTGCGAAATCGGCGGTACGTTCGGGGCTTGAAATTTTAATTGAGGAATCCGGCGAGCCGCGAACCGTATTTCTCGCGGGGGGAATCGGCGAAGCGATGCGCGTTGCCGACGCCGTTGAAATCGGACTTATTCCGCCGCATTTTGCCGAAAAGACCGTTGCTGTCGGAAATTCATCCCTCGGCGGAGCGATTCGAATGCTTGTCGAACCCGCCGCCGCACAAAAAGACCTCGACGAAATTCTGCAAAACCACGCCGAAATAATTTTGGCGGAGCATCCCCGATTTAATGATTTGTTTATTAAATTTCTTGATTTCGGGGGCATTGCCCCCGAACCCCCACGAACTTTTTAAAAAAAGTTCGACAAAAATTTTATTAAAAATCGCGCGACGCGCGATTTTTTTGTGGGGTCAAGGGGACTTCGTCCCCTTGTGGGGGCTTGGGGGCGAAGCCACCAAAATCCTTAACTTGGCGCGCATTTGATTTTTCCCCGCAAAAGGGTATAATGCGAAAACACTCTCCAAGGGGGGCGAAAAATTGGAAAACATACAACAGGAATCAAAGTTGACGGTGTACGGTTTTAACAATTTGACAAAGTCGCTGAGTTTTAATATTTACGACGTCTGTTATGCAAAAACTGCCCGCGAACAGCAGGACTATTTGGCGTACATCGACGAGCAGTACAATTCTGACCGGCTCACGAATATTCTGGAAAATGTCACGGATATGATTGGCGCGACGGTGTTGAACATCGCAAAGCAGGACTACGAGCCGCAGGGCGCGAGCGTTACGCTTTTGATTGCCGACGAAAGCCGCAAAAACGGCGATACAATTGTGGCGCATTTGGATAAAAGTCACGTAACCGTTCATACTTATCCGGAATTTCACCCGGACACAAGCATTGCTACTTTTCGTGTAGATATCGACATCGCAACCTGCGGGCAAATTACGCCGCTGCAAACCCTCGACTACTTAATCGGAAGTTTCGACTCCGACATCATAACGATGGATTATCGTGTGCGTGGCTTCACGCGCGAAATCAGCGGCAACAAGCTGTTCATCGACCATAAAATTACGTCAATTCAAGATTTCATCGATGATAAAGTTCTCGAACGCTACGACGCAATTGACGTAAACGTGTATCAATCCAATATATTTCACACAAAAATGCTCATCAAAGAAATTCATTTGCAGAACTACCTGTTCAACACCGACGCATACGAAGTTCCGCCCATGTCGCGGCTTACAATTACGCATAATTTGCGGCAGGAAATGATAGAAATTTTCAGCGGGAAGAACATATACTAGGGGGACATATGAAACTTGTGATTTTCGACATGGACGGCACAATGCTCGACACCGAAAGCATTGCGGCGAACGCCGTTCGCGAGGCATGTAAAACCATGGGGTACGTTCTGCCGCAAGAAGTAATTGAGTATTGCATGGGGAGAAATCAGGCAACAACGCGGGGTATTTTGCTTGATTTTTTCGGCGCGGATTTCGACGTTGACCGCTCGTTTGAGCTGTACATGGCGAACAAACAAGCGTATTTCGATGCGCACGGAATTCAAACAAAAGCCGGGCTTTATGAAATTTTAGACAAGCTCGAGGCTTTGGGCATAAAAAAATGCGTTGCAACGTCTACGGACAGAGCGCAAGCACTGAAAAAGCTCGAAACGGTGAACATTGCGCATCGTTTTTCGGCAATCATCGGCGGCGACGAAATTGAAAACGGCAAGCCCGCCCCCGACATCTTTTTAAAAGCCGCCGCCGTCTGCCAAACAGACCCTGCTGACTGCACAGTAATCGAAGACACCGAGGCGGGCATTCTTGCCGCAACCGCCGCAAATATCCCGGTAATTGTCGTCCCTGACGTCGCCCCTCTCAGCGAAGAAATTCGCGCAAAGGCATTTGCCGTTTGTGCGGACTTAAATGAAGTCGCGGATATGATTGCCCTTCAAATTTAGGGCGTGTTGCCGCAAACGCCCCGGCGTTTTCTCAAGGAAATCAAAACCTATCGGCAGCCAACCGATAGCAAATTTTCCGCACCGAAGCAAAAACCAAGTTTTGATATTTTCCAAAAAATCGCGTGAATGCGCGGTTTTTTTATGTTTTCGGGGCTGCACGATTCCGGGAAAAGTTCCGGGAAAAATTCCAAGAAAAATTCCCGGAAAAAATCCAGGAAAATTTCCTGGAACGGTTCCGGATATCACCGTAAGACGCTTGGGATATACTTGCCCTGCAACCGAGAAACAAAGCAGTCGCTTCTATGCCAAAGGACGTTGTTTGCCATCTCAGGAAGGGGTTCGCCCTGAAACTGACCGCACCGCTCCGTGCCGAAGCCGCTG